>Ga0070746_10000268_pt1 | contig 30643 bp, 15 predicted proteins | sample VirMetDEL_Mar_21_FD_77016 | JGI IMG/M metagenome (GOLD analysis project Ga0070746, IMG submission 77016) | Aqueous microbial communities from the Delaware River and Bay under freshwater to marine salinity gradient to study organic matter... | ecosystem: Environmental > Aquatic > Marine >...
CACGACGCTTTTCTTTTGATTTTCCTTCAAACTGTGGGGCATCGGATTTATAAAAATCTTTTACCACTTTCCCCATTTCTGCCTTTTGGAGATTTAATTTCTCATCGAGTTCTAATCTCCAATTAGAAAAAGATTCATTTTTCTTACTAGGAGGAACTCTGATTGTTGTATTTCCTCCCGGTATTACATAAGTTCCATCAGTTTCTTTCCACGGATGAACATTTACATTAAATGAGTCTAATTTTCTTAAGTTTTTTTTGCCTTGATCAATTACTTGTTGCCTAGTTTGTCCTTTTTTTCTCATTGCAGAATTTCCACCACCAGCATTGTACTGTTGACGAACTACTCTAGATTGTTGTTGATACCAACCTTTTGGGTTATTTTTATTATCGTATGAAAATCTATTTGTTATTGCCGGTGGATCGTCAATGTTTTCTAAAACATCATAACCTTCTTTCTTAGTTTTATTTCCCCAGTTAGCAGCACCAACCTTACGACACTTAACTAATGCGCCAGATGCATAAGCAGATGGCCATACAGAATAGCGAGACTTGACCTTGTTATAACAAGCATCTTTTTTTCCTTCAATTATTTCATTTTCTGGTTCATAATTGGATTCTTTAAATCCTTTATTTTTAATATATTTTTTTGTCCTTTCATCCTTAGTGGGATCAACATATATTGATGCTGGATAATTTTTAGGAGGAATTGCTGTAGTAACAGGAACTAATTGTTCTGTCAATTCACTTCTCCAATTGGAAAAAGATGCTGAAATCATTTTTGCTTTACCTCTTCTATTTGGATTTGGATCTTCTCTACGTTTTTTTCTTGCCCTTCTATTTCTTTCATCTTTACTCATCGCGGCTCTATCATCGGCATCACGACAAAATGGTTTAGTCTTTTGTCCAGGTTGTTTTGCACAAGGTTTGCCATCATATTTGCCACCTGCTTGCACCCATCCACCACCTCTAAACCAGTCTTTTAAAGAATAATTTGGATCTTTCGCAGATTTTCCATCGCGATTTCCTTCGCCCATATAACTCGCAATAGCATCTGTATTGTGAGATGTATCTGTAGATTTTGCTTGAATCCATGCGGGTAAATTTTTTTCCTTTTTACCCACTTTTCTCAAAATATTATCAATATCTTTTTTAGATCCATTTAATTGGGATCTTAACATAGCAACTTCATGGTCTTGATTTTTATCTTTTGCCTCGTTCATTCTTTTTTTACGTCCTTGACAATGGGCACGTTGACTAAAACCTTTTGGGTTGTTACAATCAATTAATTTTTTATATTTTTCAGACCAACCCATTAGAAAAAAGTTACTCTTTATTATTTAGGAATCCTTGTTTAAGCATTTTTTGCAATTCGGAAGTTGATCCAACAAACACTGCATTATTAGTTACATTATTAGTTGTTTTAATAGTATCTTCTTCAACATCTTTAAGTTTCTTTTGGAGATCAATTAACTTGTCAGTTGTATCTGCAACACTTTTAATTAATTGTCCAGCAACTTCGTATGCTCTAGGACTTGCACCCTCTCCAGCAAGTTCCATGATTCCATTAATTGCCTCCTGTCCCTTTTCAATTAATGAATATAAATTTGCCCTTGTATATTCATAATCCTTCTCAATATCATTATCCTTTGACTTGGAAATTTGTATTTTATTAGTAGTTGTTTCTATAATACTACTTTCTGTATTCAGAGCCTTATCAAGACCATCATAATTACTAGACATAAACTACCTCAAATATCTTGTTGTTGAGTTGGACTATATGTTTTGGAATCGGAATAATATTCCCATTCTTCACTAAATCCAAAGTCATCTTCGGGACCAGCATCAATTGGATTTGGAGTTACTGTATATCTCATCTCTCTTTTGGCAGTGGAAATATTAGTACTTCCATAAGTATCAACTTGAACTTTTCTAATAAGTCCATCAGTAGTATCTGACACAGGACCAAATAAATATGTTTTAGCTGTAAAATTTAAAGTGTATATAAGTGCTCTTCTAGTAGAAAAATCACCTTCATAATCATCTTGAAATGAAATATTATCTAAAATTATCGGAACATCTCTTTTCTCACCAATAGAATTTACTAAGTCTACAGTAAGATTAAAAGATGGTTGAAAATATGGTAAAATTTGCTCAACTATTTGAAGGGCATCGTCATTTAATTTTGATAATATATTTAACTGAAATCCAATATTATATGGTACTGGCATGTAAACTTTTTTTAAATTTACCCCATCGGATGCCTTAAAAGTTTGTGTAACACCAGATTTTCTTGTCGAATCATATTGTATTGAACTCATTTCAAAAGACATTCTTGGAAGTGTCGTTTGAACAGGTTTATTTAAATCTGCTTGTTGCTCTAGTCTTGCCAAAAACTTTTGAGAAGGTCCATATGCTAAAGGAACTTTAATTTCACTATAAGAATTTCCAGCACTATCATCATGCCTGATATGAATATCATTAAATAATGTTCCAAATGAAATAATAGTTTTTCTTATTATTTCATGATAGTAATAAGTTCCTAACATTAGTAATTACCGAATGGATTTGACTCTGTAAAATCTAAAATTTGATCAGCTTCTGCTTCTATCTCGCTGCTCTTGTCATATTTATCACTAAATTCGGCACTCTCAATATAATCCACACTGTATCTAGCAGAAGACGCTGATCCAACTATTACATCAGAAGAAACAAAAGTTCCATTGGTTGTTCCAACTTTAAGTATTTTATTTGGAGAATCCCATGTTTTGACTCTTGCCGTAGCACCTGAAATAGATCCAGTCACAACTTCATTAAATTGGAATGTTCCAATTCCGGTAATAATTGGTGGTGCAGAAATAGTTGCTATTCCTGTTCCTGCAGTATACCCAATACCTGCATCTGAAAGTAATACTCCTGTTACCACATTTGTAGTACTGTTTATAGTAACTTGACCTATTGCAGTTCCTATGCCCGATATTGGTGTTTCAAAAGTAATTGATGGTATAGAAACATAACCACTTCCAGGTGAAGTAATTGATACTGCCCCAATACCAGAATCTGATGTAACAAGAGTTGCTGTAGCTGCTGCGCCAACTCCATAAGTTGTAGAGCCTTCAGTAGCACTAATAATATTTACAGTTGGGGTAATCGTATATCCTGCACCTGGATTTGTAAGTAGAATTTCTTTAACAGAATAAACATTACCAATAGAGGTTGTAATTGCTACTGCAGTAGCATCTATACCTCCAGAAGGTGCTACAGTGATTGCAACAGTTGGGACTCTCGTGTAACCATATCCATCATCTGTTAGGGTTATTTTTCTAATATAACCAGAAGCAGTTGAAATACCTACTGTTGCCGTTGAACCTATAGAAATAAGTTTTAGTGTTGTAATATAACCCTGTGCTTCCAAAACATCGTCGATTTCTTCTGTTGTTGTACTAAGTTGATCCCAACCACCCATTTCATCTTCGTACTCAAAGAGTTCACATTTTAATTCATAAACATAATTTTTTCCAAGTTGATAAAAAGGTTTTTCGTGCTCAACAAATTTAACTTCAAATATTCTTCTACCTAAAGGAAAATAAATCAAATCACCTTCACTTGGTCTGGATACAACTTCAATTTCACTTGAAGGCATTTGTGCTAAAAAAGCACCTATAAAATCTTCGAATCTCTCTTTGGAGATGGTCAAAATTAATTCATCCTTTAAACTCATCCCAAATTTTGTTAATATATCACCAGCACCAGTGTATCCCTCATAATTATTGACATATGCTTCTAATAAAAAACTATCATCAAATTTTGATGATTGAATTTCTGTTAGAATTGAGTCTTTTTTTACTATTTTTCTTGGCAAATATATTACTTCAACGCCATATATCTTGAGTTGCTCATTAATCAACTCTTGTACCAATCTTTGCTCTGATTCTGAGCCTTGTAAGAAAAAAGGATTAAGTGCCATTATCCAATAAGATCAAAAGGTGGTAATTCGTACTCTGATGCCATTGTTTGTTTGATAGATGCCAACTCTCTTTCAGCATCTTCATACAACTGCCTTCCATTTAATTCGATTCCTCCAGGAAGTTTAACTCCTTGGAATTTTATTAGATTTTGTCCCCACTGCCTTTTTATTAATGCAGTCAAATATAACTTTAAGAAACTATCGTTATAAACTTGAGTGAAAGAATTTGGATCCAGTGCTCTATAGCAATCTATAACTAGATAATTATCTGCAGTTTGTGCAGACCAGTCTATATCAAGATAGAGACGATCTTGTCTTTTATTAAATCGTACCTGTTTATCTGTAGTTAGTAAGTGATCAATATCCTCCAAATATGATTTGACCATTGAATATTGTAGCAATTCTATAGAATTAAAATAATATAAATCATTCAAAAATAATTGATATTTTATGCTAAACATTCCACCAGATATTGAACTTGTATCAAATTTAAATATTTTTTCTATTCCAATAACTGAATCTGGAACCTGAATGTAATTTGAGTTTTCATAATAATTAAATGTCGTTGCAGTCCCTACAATCGTTGAAGATGCTGATGTAGTTACTATTCCAACTCCTCCGGCACCACCTGCCTTTCCTCTATCAATATCGTCCTGAGTAATTTTATACTTTAAGAACATTCTTTCAACACCATCAAAATGACGCTCATTGAATAATTGGAGAGCGTCATCTACCAAATCATCAATTTGGTCATCATCAACATTAATTTCTAATACTGGAGCACCAAGTCTCCTCAGACAATAATCAATAAGTCCTTGTCTTGTGCTTGGTTTTGCCATTTCAGTATGATCCTCCGTCTATAAGTCCAGCAGTTAATGTTCCATCAATATTTACATTATTACTAAATGTTGATATACCAGTAAAAGTAGTGGCACCACCAACTTGTAATTGTGAAATAGTAGTAATACCTAAAGTAGTAACACCAATTACATTAAGTTGGGTGAGGTTCCCAACACTCGTCAATGACGAATTAGTTACTCCTGAACCAAGAGTTGATTTATTTAGGACTGTTGTAAGACCAACAATAAATGATCCTTCAGAAGTAACAGCTAATCCAACTGAAGATTTTAAAGCATCAACATTTACATCATATGTAAATGTCTTTAAAATATTGGCGGATCCAATTCCAATACCACCACCATCTAAGAGTTGATCTGTACCTACAGTTGTTGCAATACCTACTCTGTGGTCTGCTAATTCGATAGTTTGAGAACTTATACTGGTTTCTTTACCAAGGACATATAAATCCCCTTTAATAGTAACAGAACCTCGATTATCATCAATAACAGCTGGGTCAATAATTAAGTTTGATGGTCCAGTTATGGTAGAGATACCAATGTTTATAGCAGTTCCAACTGCTCCTGTTGAAAATGAAGTAGCAGTTACAATACCATTTGAGATTGTAACTGCCGTACCAACTTTTAATGTTGTTGTAGTTGTTACTCCACTTACATATAACTGAGAAGCAGTAGTAACACCTAAAGTAGTAATACCACTCACTTGTAATTGAGAAGCAGTGGTAATTCCTAATGTAGAAATGCCAGAAATAAAGAGTTGTTGAGCAGTTACATCAGTAAGTGTAGTCACACCTAAAGTAGTAATGCCTGTTACTTGTAATTGGGAAGCAGTGGTAACACCTAAAGTAGTAATACCACTTACATGTAAGGAAGTTACTGAAGCAATTCCGCCAATTACATTTGTTGCTTTATCGGCTGAAACTGCCCCTCCACCAACCGAAGCAATTACTTTTATAGCATCTGTTTGACCAACCCTTACCTTTATATTATCGGGCATTATCTGGTTACTCCTTGCCTGATTATAACTGACCCCTCAACAACTTTACTTTTAATTCCAGATCTTTCAATAACTACATCATATACATGTCTTCCCGGTTTAAGATTTATAGTTTGAGAAGATGTTAATGTAATAGTTATGATCCCCAACGTTGTAGGTTCTGAAATTAGTGTAGTAAAATCTGTTGCAGTTGAACTTCCTGGGTGTTTTCTTATTTGAGAACTTACAGTGTAATTTGTCAAATCTAGTAAAGAATTGTCAGCATCTTGCAAAGTAAATTGCTGAGTAAAATCTTCCCCAGTGTTTATAACAATATTACTAACATATGTTGCCGACATTTATCCAATAGCACTCCTAATGGTATTTATATGTTCATTTAATACCAAGAAAAGAAACAACTTCTTGCTGTTTCAAATAAAGTTTGATATAAGACTTTGCAATATTTTTTAAATCCTCAATATTTTTAATTTCATCAATCATTCTAGATTCTTTTTCATATGCAAACATTTTTGCCATAGTTTCCAATTCAATATCATTTGGATCCATTTACCAACTCCTTTATTAAAATTTTAAGTTCATTAATTTCTTTTCTCATAGTATCCAACTCTTTCTTTTGAGATTCTCTACGAGATGCTGAAGTCAAATAATTTATGTATGATGTAGAATCGCAATTAATTATAGCACCACTTTTTTCATCTCGATATAAATTTTGATACCCTTCTACTCTTATCATCGTTGGTAAGTTGCTATTGATCTAAGGTCTTTAAATCTTGGATATTTTGCCTGATTTGTACCAGACATTACTATCTTAATAGTATATCCAATAAACTCCCCGACATTATCGGCACTAAATTCATACTCCAAAAATTCATTTTCTAAACTTGAGCGAACTTTATAATCCGCTCTTCCACTATTATTTGATGAATTTATTATTGTATACCCATTTTCATCAGTAAATGATAAATTATCATACCCAGGGAATAATTCAAATTCTTGAGTTACTTCGCTTGAACCAGTTCTTATCAATTGATAAAGAGCTCTAAAATCAGCATCCTTATCCCTATAAGCAGAAACAAATAATTTTAAACAATTTGCTGGATTATTTAATCTAACTGTATTAGAAACATAAATTGAAGCGTGTGGATCAAACTGTAAAGAATTTACTCTACCATCTGACGCATAATTTGAGATTGGATTATTTAAACGTGCAGATCTAAATTCAGTTACTGGGAAAATTTCTCTACTATTTAAATAAATTATAGGAGATACGCTATCATTGTCAGATGAACGTGTTAAAGTTATTCCAGTTGTAAATGATTTATTTCTTGGCATATTGCTAAGATATTCTGTTTCATTTACTTCAGAACAAACAATTCTAGAAGATGACAATTTATTTAATTGATTAAGTTCGACGGGTTCAAATCCCTGATCAATAAATGGTATTTCCGAACCATCAACACTTGTTCCACTAATTGTTCTTATAGATGCTGTTGAGGAAGTTTTTGATCCTGGTGTAAGTACATGATATTTTGGAATAAGTTCTGTAAATTCAATATTTTCAGAGGCAGTACAAGCATCTCCTCCTATATGAGATTCGTCAATAAATGACAATTCTGGGTAAAGAGATGTACTGTCAGATACTCTTGAGGCGCCGTCAGAAGATCTATCTACGGCAATATTGTACCCATCTATAGCGATGTTATTTGAATCTATTTGATGGGTTTTGTTTATCCTTCTTAAGGAGATTCCATTCAATTCATACTTATAAACTTCGGAATTGATACTGTGCTTTGTTATTAATGTGCCATCCACTCCTCTTTGCGATATTGTGAGCGAATTTGCACCAACGTTACTATACTCGATGATTTCATTCTCAATTTTTATATATCCAAGATTGTTTGTGGGATCTATAGAAACACCCTCAAAGGAACTAAAAATAGACGAACTTAAGATATTAATTGTTCCTCCAGTAGAAGTATCCGCACTCAATTCTGATGATAAAGTTGTTGGAGCATAACTAGACTGAACATCATTTATTTTGACCTTATTTAAAGAAGAATACATTCCATGACCAAAATGACGGACTCTGAAATAATTTCCTGAGAATTGCAAATCTGAAGGACCAGAAGATCTTGTTATAGTAGTATTTGCCAAACTTACTATTACCCCAGAATCATTGTAATAAAGTATTGGTACTGGTGGATTTGCTGTACCATTATCAAATGCCTTTCCGAATCCAAATTCGCCCTGAACACCTGCCAAGAATAATGTATCAATTCCTTCAATATCAGTAATAGTAAGTGTTCCATTTACGCCAAGATTATTACTAATATCGGCAGTTACAATTCCTACTACATCCCCTATCTGATAACCATTTCCAGGATTTGTAATACTCACAGATCCTGCAAGAGAACCCTCTGAAGGAGATAAAGTAACCTTTAAACCACTACCTTGTCCAATTACATTGAATGTTGATGCATTCGTAATTGTTCCTGTATAATTAGATCCACCAGCAGTAACTTCAATATTTGAAACAGATGATCCTGTTCCTACAATAAAGGCAGAACTATTTGGTGTTGCACCAGCAAGTTTTCTACCAACTCTAAGAATATCATCTCTCAAAACATCATAATTACTTTGACTTTCAAGGATTGTTGTAATTCCAATACTACCAGTTTTTGGTAAAGTCCTTATTGGATTATTTTCCAATTTGGGAACAAAATAATTACTTTCATTAAGGGTTGGATTATAGAAGAAAGCTGTGCCAGATGTCGCAGTAAATTTTGCTTTATAGAGTTTAAATTTAAGATCTTGATATTGATTTGGTGTCCATGTGGACCCATTTTGAGACTTAAATAAACTTCCAAGAGCAAATTGTTTAGTATAAACTACAGACTCTGCATCTGGAAGAGATTGAATATTTGTTGCATCTTCTCCCATCTCAGCAATCCATAATTCATATTGATCTGTAGTTGGAGCAAGAGCAACAATTGCATATTCTTTGCCTGAAGAGAGATAAATTGGTTCTGGGAAAACTATATGAGTTGCTTCTTCTCCTGTTCTTGAAGTTTTTATATTAATAACTTCAACCCCATTCTGATAAGTTCTTGGTCTTAATGTAACAGAATTGCCAACAACTTTTCTTGTTGGTATTCCAAGTTCAACCTCTCTAATTTCAATAGTTATCTCATCATTTCCTGATGGAATATTTGCAAAGAATAAATCTATGGCAGTCAAAAAGGCGCCCTCAGTATCATCATTTATATTATCAATATTTTGTGATTGAGAATCTGAAATATTTCCGCCAACAGAAAATGTTTGAGCTAAAGGATCTCTATAAAATATTGGTGCTGGTGGTGGTGGATTTGTTCTTCCTATTTGAAGTTGTGTAACTTGCCATTGTCCTACGGAAGTGTATGAAGTCTCTGCAGAAGTTATTAATTTACTCCCTGGAAGTGGTTTTTCATTTGTAGGACTATTCGTTAATCTATAAGTCTTTGTTCCGGTAGAAATTCTAACGGAAGGAGGTGGACTTGTAAGTGGATTTCTCGTAAAGAATGTTCCGGTAAGATCTCCATAATTATCAGAAATCAATCTCAAATCTTTAATATAAGCAATTGCGCCACTTGTTTGTCCAACCAGTAACATTCCTTTTGTCACATAACCAGAATATCTACCTTGAGCAAACTGTGCTAATGAGAAAGTATCAACATTTAATACTTCCGAAGATTGACTATACTCTGAGGGCATTTCTGCTTTAGTATATGGATTTATATTATATGTTAATGTTGGTGAATTAAATGCACCTTCTTTATGATTTGAAGTTGCTAATCTGAACCTTATAAGATTTCTTCCATCAGAAGAACCAACAACATCTTCACCAACAATAAAATTACCTGAAGAACCAGATGTTTCTAAGGTATCATCTGTTGCAATTTCAATTAATTTTGGAATAAAATCAACACCATTATTTCCATCAAGGAATTGATAAAATCTAGTTAGAGGTTTTAAATTAACAACTGAAAATTCAGTATTCCTAGACCTCATAAATTGTTCAGAACCAGAAGAAATGATAACCCAAGATGCAAAAGTTACAATAGAACCCCATCCTATATTAGCAACTCCTCCTCCAATTGTTCTAACCCAAGAATCACTTGCCGGAGTTAATTTTACTGTTCCAATATATTCTACTACATGGAATGGATTTACATTTTCAACTCTAGTAGCAAGAGGTTGTTCTATCCACCCAATAGTTTCATACTTTAATGTGACCGCTTGTCCGGTTTTTTGTACGTTGGAATCTAATAAAGTATTATTTGAATATAGATCTAATTCTTGATCGGAAGATTCTTCTTTAAAAGATAATAAACTTTCTAAACTATTTCTGCTTATAAATGGCGTTAATTCTTTATTTTCAGAATCAACACTGACGGAAGATTGATTCAAATTAATTAATGAATTATTTTTAAAATCATCTACAAAAAATCCACTCTTAAATCTATCATTGCCATTAGCATCTCTAATTTGAAGTGACTGCACACCTAATTCTAATAAAGATAATGATGTTACTTTTTCTAAGGTTTCTACTCGGTCTTCTATGATACCAATATCTCTCATAGTATATCTTTTGTTATCAACTAAAGATATTTCAATGTCTTTGGAATCATACAAATATGGTGGCAAGGTAATGGTTGCCAATTCCATTACATCGTCTGTATTTGTTATAGGAGATTGGGGAGATATGGATGATGTTCCTTTTTTAACGAATAAAGTTCCCAATTTGTCGATGTAGAGTTTGTCAATTCTTCCAAGATAAAATTCATATCCTATAATTGAGTCTTCGTTTGGAGCTAAGAATCTTGTTGGTTCTGATGCAAAATTTCTCGAATCAAAATCAAAAGGAGATGATGAAGGTGATGATGGATTAAAATAAGAAACTCTTGGGCGGAAATCTAAAGTATCACTTGCCCTAACTTTATTTGGACCAATTTCTGGGACATCTTCAGGGAATCTTTCTTTATCATAACTTAAAACTGTAAACACATCTCCACTATCCGAAGAATCTACATTATAATAATCAAAAATTATTGAGATTCTTTTTGATGGTACTGGTGCATTTAGATCTCTTACAATTCTAGAATAATCATAATACTGTTCTTTTTGTGCTTTATCCAAATAATATGAACTTGTAATATTCTTATACTTACCTACTGTTAATGTGCTAATATTCCTTAAAATATTAGATTCCTCAAAATAAACTTTCTCACCCTTTGCAAATCTATCATTATTTAAATAAACAACAGCAACAGTATTTGATGGTAATGAACCATTAGTAGAACTATTTTGTATAATTCTAGCTACTGAATTACTACTATCACTAACAATATTTTCGCCAACGATGCTATCACTTACGCTACTTGGAAATGTTATTTTATCGAAAACTGGATCTAAAGAATCGAGTGATTCGTATACTGCTAAAACTTTTACAACATCTGGTCTATTTAAAGAAATTTCCTCGTCCTGAACTCTCAGTCCATAATAATTACTTGTTGTCAATCCACTTATAGAAGTTGTGACGCCAGAAATTGATTTGTCTACGGTCAATAATTCACTTCTTATATAAGTTTTTATTTTACTTTTTATACCATTTTTTATTAAAGTTGTGCTAGTAACTGCATCATCCCCGTCAATCAGATTTCTAATTGTCACTTCATTCGTAGTATGATCAAAAGAATCTGCAGTTATTGTTCCAATTCCTCCTGCGGAATAATGAACTGAATATCTTTCTGCATCAAATCCTGCAAAATTTACACTAGATATTCCACTAAAATCAGTAGTAGAGTTTAAAACTAATTGATTTGAAGAAGTAGTTTTTGATACTTGTTCTCTTATGTATAAATTTGATGTTGAAAGATTTATTGATGAAATATTAGATTCTGGAAGTTTTTCATACAAATATGAAGAATTATTATTTCTAGTTAATGGGACGCCTAGATTGACGGAATAAGTTCCATCTTCAATAGCACCATCAAACACATCTGTTACAGTTTGAATACCCGATAAATTTAAAGTCAATCCATCAGCAGAAATAGATGAAACTCTGTTAAAAGTTTCGGTCTTAAATCCTGCAGTAGTTCTTTGATATATTATAATACTATCTGTTTTAATTCCAGTAAATACTTTTCCTGGACTAGTAGCAGTTTGTCCACTAATCGTTAATTCGGAAACATTATTTGGAAATGATATTTTATCTAAAAATGTGTCTGCACTGAAATTAAATGCCCCGGATCCCGCTTGACTTACTGATTTAATATCTTCTGTTCCATATGTTTTGACTGATGTAATAGTTCTAGAAATATCTGTACCATTTAGGGATATTTGTTCTCCTACAGAAAATGTTCCTGAAGTTTGAGTTAAAGTAAGTTCTGTTCCAGTACTAGAAGCAATTGTAAATCCATTAGCATTAGTATTCTTACCCTTTACATACGAAGATTTTGCTGCAACTAAAGATGTATTTAAACCTACAATAGTATAAGTTTGAATATCATAGAGATATAAATCCCATTTTGTTTGATTTCCTACATATGCCGAATCAGTTAAATTAAAAGCATATAATCTTCCTTTTCCAATACCAACTCCAGATGCTCCATGTTGACTATGAAAATTGATTATGCTTCTTTGCGCAGGAATACCGGAAACATTATTAACTCTCAAAAGATTTCCCATAGTAAATGGGACATTAGCATTAGAAATTGATTTGGTATCCCTTGGCTTCTCTACATCAATAATTGTTGTTCCTGATGTTTGTACATCATATCCCTTTACATATGCCTTTCCTGGTGATACCATAACACACATCAAGTCATCTGATGGCGTATTCAATTGATCAGTTTTTTGATTTGAAAAATATAAACCATCACTTCCAATTTTATTGTTTAATGAATTATGTACAGACACATTAAATGGATTGACAGAATAACTTCCAGATTCATCATTTGTTCTGTCTGCAATATAATCTTTAATCAAATTATATTGAGTTTTTGATTCGATAAATTTTTTCTTACCATCCTGAACTCTTAAAAGTTCCACAAAATCTGTATCATTAAGATCTGTTAGAAGTTTTTTGGAAAGAGTCAGAGTAATTTTTAGTCTATCTGCTCCAGGTGCGGCATAGTTTGAAAAACCTTTTGCATTATCATATAATGATGAGTCATCTTTTGCAGAAATGATGTCCTCATTAATTGATAATCCTATTCTATATGAAGGAAAATTTGTATATTCGTCTAATAAAATTGTTTGTTTTGAAACCTTTACAAAATGACCTCTAATAAAATAAATTCCATTATCTATAGAAGCTGATGATCCAATAAAAGTGGCATTTAAGTTAATCAGAGAAGCGAATGGAGTCCCTGCAGATATAGTAGTATTTCCATAAACAATATTCTCATCAGAAATCAAAGATTCTCCATCTTCAAACTGATTGAAAATAAATTCGTTATTTGAATCAATATATTTGACATAAATTGTAATATCACTAATATTATTATTTTCTTCTGGAAATGCAATATATTGAATAGTTGCTGTTGTACCAGAGTTTTGTCCTATTATTTTTTTGCCAATATAATTTCTAATATAAAGAGAAATATCTATTCCAAAATTTGAAGAATTTAATTTTACAGCGTAAAATTGCCTATCATAAGAAATTCCACCAGGAGATACTACAGATCCTTCTTTAAATATGTGACTGCCAAAACTTTCTACTTGATTTTGTAAAATAGATTGTAGTGTTGTTAGTTCTCTTGCTTGTACTGGAAATCCAGGTTTAAATAAAACCCTATAAAAATTATTATCAGAATTAAAATCATCATAATATGGGTTGATATTTAAATTTCTTTTTTGTGCCATTGGTTTTTAAAATTCCAGAATAATTTTAACGTCTTCTTTTTGTCTAGAGTCCCTACTTACAAGAGTTCTATTATCAATATAAATTATATCTCCTGTCTTTCTATTTATCTCTGGATTAGCAACACCATTTACAAAAGTTGCGCCTAAATTTATTCCATCAAAAATACTTGTTGGGGAAGAACTTCCAAAACTTGTGTCTATAGAAGCACTAAATGAGCTAGTTTTTCCAGTAATTGAACCGCTCATAAATGGTTGTAATTTTAGGTTAGAATTACTATCTGTAGAATCTTTTGAATTTGAAAATGATAGAGACCTATCTACATAATATTTTAAAACACCTGTATCTTTATCATACGATGCAACGTACCCAAGAATATTTGATGAAGATCCTTGAATCTTTTCTCCTATAATTGGAAATACTGGTCCAGAAATATTTATTTTTAAGGCATATAAAGAAGAAAATTGATTTTCATTAAATATAGAATTTCCACTATAACTTTGTGGATTTTTTATAATTCCTATTTGGGCAAATTTTGAACTTGTTGGGAAATCTCTAGTCGAATCATCAAATCTTGCATAAATCAGTATTCTATCTGCCCCCAATTCTCGGTAAACATCATATCCGTGTCCTTTTGATGGGGGTATGATTGGTATAAGTTTGGCAAATGTTGTTGGATTAATACCAGACTTTCTGACAGGATTTAAATCTAAAAATCCATATGTATAACCACTTCCACCGGAAACAACTTTTGCAGATTTTATTTTTCCTGTTCCATCAGTTTTAACAACTACTTTTGCGCCAGATCCATCTCCATTTATATTGCAGGTTTCTTCTTTATTGAGCGCATAACCTGCACCTCCATTTTGAATATAAACTTTTTTTATTTGATTTAAATTTACATCAGAATCACCAGATTCTCTAATAGTTTGTATTTGCGAATCTGTCGATGTACTCCAATTATTTGGAACAACGACATATTCTGTAGAATCAAATTTTATAATGTCTGATGGAGAAATTGAAAAAAGATACTTCCAAGTATATCCATCTGATAAAGTAGTGGGTTCTATGTCAGTAAATATTGGTTCTACTTCCGATACTTTTCCTTTTGGCAAATCTCCTGAAGAAACATTATCAATGCAAATATATACCCTATAATCACTATTTACTACATAAAAATTGCTATCATATAACCTCGGAAGACCTGAATTTGGTGTTGGATTTTTGCTACTGTAATCATGTCTATACATGTCATAGTTGGTATTCGCAGTCCAAGAAACTTTTCTAATTACTCTTCTAATATTAGATGATGTTATTTTCTTTCCAAAAAATGATGTTTCTTTATAGTGATTTAAATAATCTAAATTATCAATTGGATTTTTTTCAACATCATTTTCGTTATTCCATGTATCAGTTCTACCAAATCCAGTAATAGTAGGATTTGCTAATCCAGCAAAAACATAATATGAATTACTATCACTTAAAACAGAATTTATAAAGTTATCAGCATTTAATATCCTAAATTGATCCGTTACTACTGCTGCCATATTATTAGTTTTTTAAATATTTATAATCATTTGCCAAGAGCGCCAGTATATCTAACACCAAAAGATCCCCTTCTTTGAACGGATGGAAATGAAGATAATCCAGCATCAATAGTTAGACCAGTGACTCCTATAGAAATTTGAGATATTGTAACATTTGACATTCTTCCCCAAGAGAATCTTCCTACCGGATTCTCTATACTTCCTGTAGATGTAATACCAACAACTGAAGTATCTGGATGAATATAACATGTAACTATTCCAAGATTTCCTGTAATAGGTTGCCAATTTCCTATTGAATAATAAACATTGTCTATAAATGAAGTTCCTATACCAACTGTATTAATTCCAGTCACATCCATAGAAGTTACTCCATTACCAACTCTAGTATCAAAAATATAGATTGGAGTTCCAGTTATTATTGATTTTCCTGTATTATCAATAATATCATCATTATCCGAATATATGCTAAACTCAATTCCCAAATTAGATCCATTGGAAGTTGTTCCAATGCCTGTAATTATTCCGGAGAATCCAGTAATATTTGCTGTATTAATTCCAGTTATCATCTCATAATTTACATTTGGAGATGATACTAAAACCTTTGGTACAATTGAATTTGTATATCCGAAACCAGGATTAACAATACTTACAGAATTTACTGATCCTAATCCATTTATGGATGCAGTTGCCGTTGCAGTAGTTCCAATACCTATGCCTATGATAGGTGGAGCAGAAATTGATATTGTAGGTGTAGATGTATATCCAGATCCTCCATCAATAATATCAACTAAAATAGTTCCACCAACACCGACAGTTGCTGTAATTGCGGCAGAAACTGGATCCGAAGATCCCTGAGAAACTATCAACAAATCAAATAAATTTCCATCAGTATCTTCTTTAAAAAATTCTGCATTGTCTAAGAATATATCAGTGGAACTAGTATTCAGATCTTTTATAATTCTTGCAGAAGGATAAATTTGTGATTGAATAGATTCTCTAATTTTTGATTCAAACACTCCATTTATTTTTTGATCTCTCTTTTGTTTTATTAAGTTGATAGGTCTATATGAAGTGCTTATGCCTTGATTATAATAAGTATTTGTCTCAACTTTATCGGAATACCTCAAATCATATACAATTCTCTTATCTTGCTCTAAAATTTTATTGAAACCTGTAAGTTGAAGAGAATCTCCCACATGAATAAATTCTTTTATATCATCTTTATTGATAGTGTCTGAACCCTCTACTCCTTTATAGAAGAAAATATCAATATTATCTTCCGAACTCGGAGCCTCAAGAAAATCGAATGATGTTCCGCCATCAAATACGTAAGATTGTCCTGGTTTTTGTATTATTCCATTTATTATAATAAGCAAATGATTTGAAAAATCTATTTCTTTGCCATCCTTAGATTCAAAAGAACGTATCTGTTGATTATAATACAATGGGAAATTAGTTCTAGTACCATCTTGGTAATCTTTAATACTATCAATATAGTCAAAGTCTCCTAATTGCCATAGTGCAAAATCGTCACTGTAAACATCAAGAACCTCTAACGTAAATGGTTCTAAAGGTTCTGATAATCTTGCATCTGTTACTAATCCAACTAAAGTAAATTTATCACCTCTCTTGAATTCATACCCCTGTCTAGAAATATTAAAAGACTTAACTTCAAAATGAGTTGATCCAATACCAACAGTTGTAGAAGCTGCGCCAACTTCTACACTCACTTGAAGACCTCTTCCAGTATCTGTAGTAGATCCTACTCCTAATCTAGAAATTCCTATAGGATTTAGATTACCATACGATGGAGAATCGACAAATATTTGTGGGTTTGTATATCCAGAACCACCATCAGTCACATTAAATGTTAATGTTCCACCAACACCTACGGTTGCAGTAATTTCTGCAGTATCTCCAGTATGTCCCTCTTCAAAGACACTGACACCAATAGGAACTATTCCATTATATCCAGAACCAACAATATCTGTAGATCCAATACCGATACTATTTTGAATAACACCACCACTAACCACTGCTGTTACAGAAGCGCCTACAAGTGGTGCATAACCTAATCCACCCGTAGATCCTAATGATACAACAAGACCTCCTCTAGGGACCTCATTTCTATTAACATCAACTTCTGAAGAGAAGATACTTGTAGTATTTGGAACTGTTATACCACTGAATACAACCGTAGAAATTCCGGCAGTAGAATCACTGGTTATAATAAAATTATTTGATGGATTATTATCAGTTTCTGGTGTTTGGAATAAACCATTTAAGAACAGAAGTCCATTTTGATTTTGTCCATCTTCTGTTCCAAGTCCAACTGCAGTATTTGCGCCACCAACCGTTAATGTAAATGTTCTACCAATTCCCGTAAATTGATCCGAAATATCATCATAAATCTGATTACTTGAGTAATCACTTCTAAAGTAGACTCTACCAGTAAATTCAGATGTTGGTGTGTCAAGATTCATAATATTTTTATCTTCATTTGCATTACCTCTTGGAGCATCTGTAAAGAATATATCCGATCCAACAATATTGTAAGATCCTTTATATACAGTTGCAATTCCTGTAGTATCATTATGTGATGTTGATATGCTACCAAGAATTCCTCTCTCAACCTCAACTAATGCAGTTGTTCCAATACCTGTTATTGGTCCTACACTAGTTGTTCCAAATCCTACATTTACAACTTTCATGTACTCATCATCAATTCTAATAATACTATTTGCTGATATTGATGATATTCCACTCAAAGAGAACGTTGTTGCAGTTGTGCTAATTGATCCACCATTACCATCTAAAGGTTGATTGATTGGTGTAAAGATTAGTGGGTACTGTACAATATTATCTAATGTAATGACTGCCTTTTCATTTCTCTTTGCCATTTCAAATTGATGAGCATTACCTTCTCCCACACCAGTAAATGTAACCGCTGTTCCCGATCTTGTAGTTGAAATTTTGAATGAATTTTCATTTACAACAATAGCAAAAACATTAGATGGTAAAGTATCAACTATGCCTGCAGATGAATTTTCATATTGCATCGGAGTAGATCCAACACCAACAAAAGTTGATTTTGGAGTATAAATTAGTTCTTCATTATTTCTAAAGAAGTGATTATCAATAGAAAATACTCCGGTAGAAAGATTTACTGTAGTGGAATCTGAAGGATTAAAAGTTTTTGCGAATATAGGAGTTCCATCTGTCTTTAGTGTAAATTGCTTCTTATTTCCAATGTCTCCATTAATACCTGCATATGTAGATACATATGTAGATTCTTTCATATTACCATAAACTAAATCATTTGGAATATTTACATTATCAATATTCGTAAAGAATGCTTCATTATATGACTGAATATAAAGATTTTGTGGTGGTTGTAGGGTATCATCATAATCATTATATGCAGCAAATTTTAATTCAAAATTAGAACCAGAAAATTCAGTTGTAAAAGTACCTATACCAGCATAAACATAATCCTCAGCATCTGTAAAGAGGAATTCATTTGTTTGCATATACGTATTGGTAGAATCGTGTATAACTAATACCTGATAAAGTGCTACAGTATTCCCAACTGAAACCTGAACTAAAGACTTGACTGTGTTAAATTTTGATGAATCTAAAGAGTAAACGATTGGTTCTGCAGTATATCCAGCAGGAGGATCATCCAGTTTATTAGAAACCCAATTGGTAAAATACTTAACACTCTCTACAGAATTGTCATCATCACTTTGACCAGTAGTTCTAAATCTATGAGTTCCATTGCCTAAAGAAGTAGTTCCAATTCCAATAATTCTTGAATTAATTAGAATATCATTTGAAGATGAGTCATTAGTAAAGTTAAGACTTATCACTCCAGTATTTGTATCAATATCTGATCCAAATGATCCAATATTATTCCCACTAAATATTTTCCCAGTAGAATCATAATATGACTCTAACATATATGGCATTGATCCATCATGTGTGAGTTTAATATCAACAAAATTTAAATCTTTAGTTACAGTATCACGAACTTCGGCACTAAATGCGATAGATCCAGTAGTAGTGGTTGTAAAACCTATAATTGTAGTTGTTATTCCAGAAGATACTAAATGTGTAGAATTTGTGAGATTTACAAATCCAAATGTTGTAGTTGCTACTCCAACAATAGAATCAATATTTTCTTTTTCAATGACTTTTATATTATAATCCCTAGTATATGGATCAACTGGTTCAAATATTAGGAAATTTCTACCAAAATCATCAGTAATAACAGAAAACTGTCCATAATTATTTTCTGATGTATGAATCGAATCTTCGTCTATATTTGATAGTTCTCCTTTATTGAGAAGAGAAATATCATCTCCATTATTCAAAATAACTAAATCTGACAATTGAATTTGAGTATTATTGTTGTCAGTAACTCTTACTAATAGATTTTTATATCTATCATTTTCAGTAATTTGATAAATTTTTGCATACAAATCTGGATTATCTAAATCTTTTAAATTTGAAAACTCATTATTAATGTCATCAATAGAATATACTAAATTATCTTGAATTTGTGTATATGAAGATAATGTAATATTCTTAAACTTGATAAATTTGCTCCTATTTGATAATATTTCCAAATCCTTTGCAAAATCAAATCCATAAACAGTATCAACTCTATTATCACTAATCAAATCAATTATAGTGGTTGTTCCATCATCACTACCTATTCCAATTGATTTTGAAGAAATTATTTCAGTATCCGCAAAATTCTTCATTCCACTTGTATGTAATAAATCATTGATAGGTGTTTTTTGATTATCCCAAGTGATTGGACTCTTAATAGAATAAGATAATGTTTGATAATAATCATTATTAGAAGTTCTTTGTTGATTATCATTCAATAATCCAACAGAATCAAACCATCCAAGATTTTTTTTATTAGAATAATTCACATAAAATCTACCTTTATTAATATGAATTTTATCAATTACAGCTGAATTTTTAGATTGTTTTCCTAATAATAAATCAGATATTTTTAAATCATGTCTATAAGAACCGGATAGTTTTACAAAATTATCATAACCAGAAATAATAAATAAATCTTTTTCTAATCCATTTACAAGTAACTGCTCTCCGTCCATAAAATTTGATAGAGCAATTTTAACGTCAAATATTGGATAATCTGATTGTGGAATTATTGTAGCAAATGAATCCTGTATTGTTTTAGCAATACCAGTATTTGTGGTCAATCCAGAAATATTTAAAGTTACTTTGGATGGATTATCACTTGTCCCTGGAGTTCCTACGTAATTACTAACTTCAAAGAATTTATATCCATAATCCTCAGAATTAAATCCTGTTCCATCTGACCCATTTTTTATAATACCTTCTATAAAAACTTTTTGTCCTTGAACAAATGGAGATTCTGTAAATCCCAAAATAGGTGTTGTAATATGACAAGTGAATATTCCAGTAGAATCTGATTCTACCTTTGTAATACTAATTCCATTAGTATTATTTGTCGCAAATAAATTTACACCATTATCAGGCAATCCTTTCGGATATAAATCTATATCTATTTTTGAAATAGAAGAACCTACTAAAGTTGCTTTTAATAAACCAGTATCAATAACTTGATTAGTTTGAGAATCTGTAATTACTATGGATGGTGGAATAGAATATCCAATTCCACCATCTGTAACAGAAACGAATCCAATAGTATTTGAGTTTTTTGTTGTTATAATTGGTGCTACAAAAGCTGATGGATTCAATGTCGGATCTGATGGATATTGGAATATATTATTAACTACTCTAACTTCTTTAGAATTTCCAATTGTACTTGACTCTAAAGAAATATTTGCATTTTTGCCTTCACTGGTTTTAAATTTTAAAACTTTTGGTAGTTTTTTATATCCAGAACCTGTAGAAATAATCTTAATATTATCAATACCACCTTTTGAGTTCAATGAATTTGTTGAATACTCTAATATACTACACTCATTATTCGTATAAGAAGATCTTTCTGGGTTCTTATTCAAAACTATATTGAAATAAGTATTTCCGACTCCAGATATTTTGTAAGTTCCAGTATAAACACTATCAATGTATATGATTTCATTATAATTTATTACTGTATTATCAGATGTGCTAATATAACCAGATTTTTCTAAATTATAATAAAGTTTTGTAGGAAGTTTAGCATTATAAAGCGTAGTTAAAGTTGCTCCAGAATTTCCAGGAGTTCCTAAACCAATTACATTAAAATTATTTGATGAACCAGTTGATACAAATTCATTCTTAAATTCATTGTCGGTATATATTTTTAAATTATAACCTAATAAAGAAGAATCTGAAAGATCAAAAACTAAATTATTTCCTTTAACTATTGTTATTTGCGAATTTATGAGAGAGATATTTTGATTTTCGCCACCAGTAGATCCAATAGCAATGATTGATGGTGGATTTAATTGCGTATCATAATATGTTTTTGATAATTGGAAAGTATCATCATCAACTTTATATACATAATAATCCGAATTATTTAATCCTAATGGAAGTACATTGGAAGAGTATTTAATTTTATCGCCTGTCTTAAAATTATGAGAATTAATAACAATAGTACTATTTGAAGTATTGATACCAGTAGAATTAAATCCTAAATTGTTTATTAATAGTTTTTCAGTATTTGTATCTCTAATCAATCTAATCGATGTAGAATTTCCAATGCCAGAATTTAGATTTGATTGTAAAGATAAATTGATAGTATCACCATTAGACAGATAATGTGAAGTAGAAACTGAAACTTTGGTATTTACTTTTTTGATGTTTCCAATTACCTGAATTACATTACTTTCAAGTAAGTATTCATCACTATCGAGACCTCCTCCACGGAAAAATATTTTATTAGAGTCGATAGTTGTCTTTATTCCAATCAGATCTTTTCCTATATTTGAAACATAAACATTCGTTGTAAGACCTGACTGCGGAAGATTGAATGTTGGTCCATCACTAGAAGTTGATATTGAAATTGCCCCTCCGCTAGGAACTGTTAGTGTAATTAATTCATTATTTGCGAAAGAATGATTCTTAATATAAATTGACTGTGAAGGAATTTCTCTTGTTAAAGATGATATTCCAAATGAGAAAGTTACTGAAGTAGATACGCCTACTTCCGTTCCAAATCCAATAGATTTTGTTGGATTAAAATATTCTTTATTATTGGGATATGAATTAAAATAATTAGATTCTACTGGTATAGTAAAAGAATCTGGGATAAAGTTTATTAAGGCTCCGGTTGAGTGACCTACATTAATATCTCCTCTTTTAACTGTCAATATTTTTTCTTTTTTAAAAATATTTAAAATCTTTAGTGTTTCTGATCCAATAATTGCACTACTTCCAATAGATATTGGAGGAATCTCGGAAACATATATTTCTGTAGATCCTATACTCGATACGGATGGAATATTGAATGTTAAACTTGATGTATATGAAGATACACCTATATTAAATGATCCATTTAATGATGAATCTGTGCTAAATCCGGATATAGTTACACTATCTCCATCAACAAAATTATGATACGGAAATACATTTACTTGTACTTCATTTAAATTGTTCCAAACAAAAACTCCACTTTCATTTTGAGTTGTAGTCTCTACGGAAACAATATCTTTTCCTTTTATGGAAGATATTTTTGCAGACAATCCACTACCACTTGTTCCTGTATTGTCAATTTCTAACGTATCATTAACTTTATAATCAGTTCCAGAATAAACAATATTAATTTTATTTACTGAACCTTCACTTACTGATTCTATGATAGATTTTTGATTTGATAATTCTACCGAATCTTCAACAAAGTCATAATCAGAAGTTCTATCCGACATATTGTACGGAAATGTGTTTCTAATCAAATTTGATGCTCTAAAGTCAAATGATTGATTAATTGTAGAGTTTTCTGAAATATAGTCGGATCTATACTTATTCCCTATAAAATATGGAAATATTGGATTCAAATATTCGTCGATAGTTGCATAGTACGCATAAATCCCGTCAGGAAATTCGTCTGTTTTTGCAAATCTTCCATTATATTCATCTAAATGACAATCAGATGGATTTGTAAATACATAATCTTCAACAAACATTCCAGATCCAAAATCATTAATAGAAGGTCTATCAATAATATTTGTTATATCGAGAGTATATCCAGTTTTTAATCTAGTTACATCGGACCTTATTCCTGGATTATTATATCCATATGGTCCATATATTGGATTTCCATCATATGCCCATCCAATAATGGGGGAATGCTTAGAACTATTATCTATATTTAAATAATCTAATGAATAACCAACAATTGAATATTGCAAATTATTGTCCGTTGCCATAACTATATCATTTTGTCCAAATCTCATCCTATTATTGATAGTCAAAGATCTTACATTAGAATCGATGATAGCATTTGAACCTGAAGAAATTACTTTAATTGATGTTGATGTTGAAGAATAACCAATTCCGGCAGATATTATTTTTACATCTGAAATTTTTCCATTATCAATAATTGCCCTCAATTTTGCACCAGATCCTGTGCCAGAAGAATCTATTACATCTAAAGTGGGAACTGAATAAAATTCTCTTCCACCATATTCAATACTTACAGAATTAATTTGACCATTTATAATATTTGGCACAAGTTTTGCATCAATGCCTGTTTTGATTGTTATAGTAGGTGTCTTTTCTAAATTTATAATCGAGGATCCATATCCTGTTCCTTCCTCATACAAGTATGCATCTATGATACTTCCACTAATTGAAGGAGTAAGATTAATAATTCTCTCTTGTGTTGTAGTGCCTAATCCAACATTGGTATAAACCAATGATGCAGTAATATTTGGATACTTAAAATATTGATAACCAGTACCAGTAGATTCTAATTTAATATATTCTTTTCTCTTAAAATTAGAAGTTATTGTTCCTCCAATGCCTGCGTCACACAATCTAAAAGTATTATGATCTTGTTTTAAAATAAAATATTGATTTGTGGTAGTTAATCCGCTTATAGGAGAAGTTTCATAATCATATTCAATTAGATCACCATTATTAAAATTATGATTCTTAAAGTAAACTGTATCATAAGAAGTTGATATGCCAGATGGTTTGACAATTAACTTTCTATTTGTATATCCACTTCCATTTTTTATAACTTTAATTTCAGATACTGTGTTTTTTATCGATGATGTTGTGAATTTATGAATTCCTGATGTATTTGCTGTAATAAATCCTACAGTATTAATTCCACTTATGTAATCTGATTTAGTTTCAAATAACTGAATTGCCTTATTATTGAGAATGTGGGCAAAATATTTGGAATTATTTGATAAAGTTAGAGTGGATGATTCTAAAGTACCTATACCAAGAGATGTATTTCCAGAATTATTGTAAATAATTTCTTCACCACTACTAAAATTATGGTTGTCAATAAAAGTTAAAGTATTACCTACTGTATTAATTCCTCCACCATTTTCAACTGTTCTCGCATCAAAAAATACTGATCTATTTCTTTTTGATACTACTGCTTCTAAAACAGCACCAGATCCATTTCCTCCCTTCAATGATACCGAAATAACTTTATCTATTTCAAAATCTTGAGAATCTACAAATACTTCTTTTACTGAACCACTAATAACTGGTTGTACTAAAGCAGTATTTCCAACTCCTCCCAATATTGAAATCTTGGGCAAATTAATTACATCATAATTTGTTCCGGAATTTAAAACTTTAACAGATTCTAGAGGACCATAATACACTTTATCATTAGACTTATAATTTGTAATTTCAACACCATTTATGAGCATTCCAATAGAACCAATTTCTGTTTCTTGGTTACTAGAATTTTTTATATTTGGATTTAATATAAATTTTTTCAGTAATTTTTGCGGACTTATATAATTATCTTTTTGTTTTGTTAGTGTAAAGACATCTTCAGAATTCGGTTGTTGTCCAGAAGACTTTCTCATTTTAACATAATTATTTGTACCAATAAGAGAATTAGAAGTATAGAGTCTCATTTTATTTGAGTCTTTTAAAACTTCAACAAAATAATTTCCTGTCGATAATCCTATTATTGGATTGCCAGAAGGTTGATATGTAATTTGATCTCCACTTAAGAATGGAATATTATTTTCATTAGATAATGAAGCATAATATTCATTTTCCAATTCATCAATTAAGGATAGATTATTAATTGATTTTACTGATATTGATGGTTGATATTCATAAGAATATATTCCATCTCCTACAGTTCCAGATGGTAAAGAATTTGAAGCAACATACATGTATTCATTGCCGTCACTATAGACATTTTGAATGTCTGATACTGCCTTAGATTGATATTGCACACCAGAAATAATTGGGTTTCTGATTTTTCTTCTCAATCCATAGTTAATGTTGCTATCATATTGAATTGATGGGTTAAATCCTCCAATATCGACAGTATATGCCCCATAGGAAATTTCATTCTCAACATAACCTGTGGCAATTACAATATTTTTTACTTTATCAACAATTTCTAAAGGATCGCCTTTTTTTAAATTGGATTTATCTACAGGACTTGTTAATTTAAATTGAGATCCAGTAAAAGTTTCTACATTAAAAGTAGAACTTGTATTATAAATCCATGAATTTGCAAAAATTTCTTTTTTAGTGGGATTAGATCTTGGATTTCTTATCAATTCGCCCAAAGAATCTACAAAAATTTCATCTTGTTCATCAACTTTAAAAATATCAGAAGTTTGAATAAAATCTGATAATGAACCGGAAATTGAAAATTCTACCTTTTTTGTAATATCACCATTTTCATATCCATAATAAGTGTCATTGGATATTATATCTGATTTTATTTGTATAGGAGTAGTTATATTACTACAACCAAAAAATTGATTTATACTTTTACTTGAATATGTAATTTTATTTGATCCTGAAAAAATAGTTCCACTTTCTGGAAAACCTATAGTAGAATCTACCGTAATTACAGTATCTGATATATCTACATATTCCAATACTTTTGTTTTTGGAGTTATTGAAAACTCTCCCTGAATATTTGGAGAATCAGTATATCCAATAAACAAAGAAATTTTAAAATATTCGACACCATTCCTATTAAAAGGTTCAATCTCTGAAACAGATGCACTAACTGAAGAATCCAAAGATCTGTATATATTTTGTCCTTCTAAATTTAAAGGATTTGAAGAACTAGTTATAATATCAGCGAGTACAATTTCTCTTCTTATATAATTTGCACTAGATGGTTTTAATAAATAATTTTCTAAATTTATTACCTTAGGTGTTACTCCATATAAAACATTAAAAAGAATTCTAAAAGATTCATTTGTACCTTTTGATTCATAAAAACCTCTTGCTTGTTTTATGAAATTTCCAATATTAACATTATTTGCGAATGAAAGCTCTTCAAATCCTGGTAAAAATGTTTTCTTTATTTTTGCAAAAAATTCTTTAAGAAATAATGAACTTAAATTCTCTACAAAAGCATTTGCACTATGAGTAGATGCACTAGTCGTGTTAAAAACTAATTCCTCTCTATTTAAATCTTGCTTATATCTCTCAATTCCGCTAAATCCACGAATACATCCTAAGAAAGAATTTTCTGTTTTTTCTGTATATGTAATAATTTCATTATCAATCTTTAACAGACCATATTTGTTAGGAAATCCTTTTGTATTTGGAGAAACAATAATTGTAGTATCATTTGTACCAATATTTTCTACTAGAATATTTGAACCAGTTGTTATTTCTGGTATTAAATTGTCTGGTTTTAAATATTGATCTAAATTTTCGACAATATCAATGGGACCACCTTGATATTCTTGCGAAATATAATATTGTTCTAAAAATTTAGAAGCGTTTGGACTTTCGTCCAATAAAAAACTTGGAAGTTGATTTTCAACAACTTCTTGTACTTTTACTCTTGATTCAAACCCGTTTCTTATCATATTACTCTCTTATTAAATTTCCGTTTGAATAACTTGACGTATAGAAATCTTTAACAAATAATGTTCCAGAAATTTCATCTCCGGATGCAATTACATCCCTTACCATATTTATTGTACTTTTTGAAATATCAAAACTAATATAAAGGTCATTCAATCCAATAACATCATTTGATTCGGGATATGCCTGAATTTCAATTACTTGACTACTTCTTAATGTGGATGTAATATTTACCGTATTTAAAATTATTTCTCCTTTTTCATAATTGACAGTTCCTGCAGATTTAACAATTACCCTGTTGACATTATTTTCTAGCGGTTTTACTATTGATATAGTTCCAGTTTTCCTATCCGAATTTGGAATATCGGTCAAATATACCACATCTGCTTCTCCAGAAATCTTAAATCCGGTAGATTTAATATTATATCCTTTTGGATCTACATGAAATTGATTGCCAAAACATAATTCGTATTGTGCAAATTGATTCAATGCAGGTTTTAAATCTCTTCGTATTCTTATTTTAGTGATATTTGAAGTTATTGAACTGTCCGTATTATCAATAACTTGTAATAACTTACTATATTTCAATCTTCCTCCAAACTTATTCAAATCAAGTGATTCTGAATATTTTGTAAGAGAATTCACTACTTTTGTCTTTAATGAATTTTCTGTTGATATTTGCGAATAATTAAAATAAATCGAAGAATCAATTTCTACATAAAGTAATTTCAAGTCTATAATTTTTTGATTAATTCCAGATATACTATATTGTTTAAGTTGCGATAATATTCTTTGTTTTGTAAAATCTGATATAAACGTTCCATTTTTTGGTTTAATACTAATAGAAACAGTGCCAAATTCAGGTGGATCTAATTCTTCTCCACCAATAACTGAAACGGATTCTGTATCTGGGTAAATATTTTTGATAATAGATTCATAATCTCTTGCAGTAACTGCTCTGTATTGTGAAGAATATAATCTTGGCGCAAAATATTTAATTGAATTGATTGATTCAGAATCAGATCCATTTTTTGCATTAGATTCTGTTATTATACTAACGTTTCCTGAAGATATGAATATAAAATTTTGAATATCTGTATTATCAGTTATGACGCCAGAAAATGAAAATACATCTATAGAACCATCATTTCCACCTGCGCCATTTCCTTCTTTTCCATCAGTTACAATGTAATTTACAGTTATAATTGCTCCATTTTGCAATTTTTTGCCTATAAATCCATCTCCAAATAATAATTCGTATTTTTCATCTTGAATTTCTTGAATTAAATATATTTCCGAAGAAGAATTTATATTGAATATATTGTTTACTAAGGTATATTCTGATCCAAGAACACCTTCCTCATTACTAACATATACAGAAATAGTTGAAGTATCAATATATGAATTATCTAAAATAAATCTTTGGTCAAGTGATGCATCAACAACGAATGTTTTTTGAAGAAATGTTCCCTGATAAACCTCTACATTTCTAAATGATGCTGTACCATTATTTACTGGCGCCTGAACGTTGTTTGGCGACGCAAACGTATAGTTGCTATCATTTGCATCTGCGGTGCATACAAGACCTCTACGAAGCACTACAGAACTATAATCGGATGATATGTTATTTACATCGAAAGATATTTCGGCCTTTGCCGCTCTTCTGGAGCGAGGAACATAACCAATATTTCTTGCAAGGGAAACAACATTTTCACGAAGAGTTGCCGAATCCAGAAAGGATTCGTTTACAATCATATTCGAATTAAATGCGGTAATATAGGTATTATATGCTAATGTATCAATTAAAATCGAAAAATTAGACCCTTCAAAGTCAAAATCCGTAAATGTTGAATTAGCACGTAGATAATCTTTAATTGATACCTTTATTTGATCGAAATCTAGGTTTGTAAATTTAGTAAATGGCATATTATCTCGTCGCCGTTAAGAGAAAAGTATATTCTTGGGTCGGAATTTCTTGTCCAATGATGTCAAATATGACTGTAACATCAAATGAGTTTTGATCTGGATTTGGATTTACAATAACTTGCAAATTATCCACTCTTGGTTCAAAATTTTCAATTGATGTTTGAATTTGATCTTGTATTATTGCTGCAGTACCAAAATCAACAAATTCAAATAAACTATCTCTTACATCAGAACCTAAAGACGAATTAAAAAATCTTTCTGTAGGGATAGTTTCTACAATATTTCTTACAGATCTGCGAATTGCATTCTCATTTTTTAATATCTGAAGATCATTTGTCACAGGATGAGGCACAAAAGACAAACTAATGTCCTTAAATGCTCTTGATATCCTTTTAATTGCCATTGGACAAGAGATTTTTTATTTATTTATCATCATTCGTGCCATCTTTCGACAAAATCATCAAACCCATTTGCACCACCACAGGGTCTTGAAAGGCGATTTTCTGGAATATGATACTTATTATCTAAATCATCGTGCATAACCTCTTGCAAAACTTGTTTTGAAGGTAATGAATCATAATCTGTAACCAATTTTGTGGTTCCCCACATCTCTCTCATGTAGTTTTTGTTCCTATCGACTGGTAAATTTGACATTTTAGCTCCTGATTTGTGAAAATCAGAACTTTTAAAGGGGTTGCTATCCCTAAAAATTATTTATTTTATCCAAAAACCTTTGCGATAATAATCAGAATCACTTATATATTGGTAGTTTTTCATATCATTTGAAATTTCATTGTTCCATACCGGAATTGCCTCATTATTTCCAAATCTAAAGTCGGGATTTTGCCTAAAATGAACCTCTATGAGACAATTTCCTATGAATTCGCAGTTAATCCATTCATAATTACCATGCAAATTCTTTAAAATGTTTGGAAATTCTATATCTCTTTCTATTTTTTGCCATTTTTTCCACTTGTAAAGAGGATCTTGCTCATTACGAGTTCCTATTACTGCTAATTTTTGTTTCTGGTATTGATAATCAATACTTATATGTTCTCCATTAAATAATTCGCACCAAAATTCACCTGGATGATAGTTATCAGTAGTGTCATTAATATATTCAATACGAGCAAATCGCCCCATACCCAGAAGATTCATAGAAGGACGGATAATATAAAAGTCGGGTTTTGGGACTTGTGTTCCAACAGGACCACATTTATATCCTAAAACCCGACTTAAAATTAATTTATTATAAACCCAAAGGTCATGAGGATGAATTTGATTCCATTCTTCATTTCCTTCTAGGTACATTTTATTTAACCTTTACCTTGTCCCCGATACTTTTTCTTAGCCGAGTTACGAGAACTTGCGGACAATTTTGTGTGCTTCCCTTTTCCTTGACGAGACTTTTTAGGTTTGGCTTCGACATAATTACCCTTTCTCATAA
>Ga0070746_10000269_pt1 | contig 30551 bp, 35 predicted proteins | sample VirMetDEL_Mar_21_FD_77016 | JGI IMG/M metagenome (GOLD analysis project Ga0070746, IMG submission 77016) | Aqueous microbial communities from the Delaware River and Bay under freshwater to marine salinity gradient to study organic matter... | ecosystem: Environmental > Aquatic > Marine >...
CAGAAGTTGAAAGTGTTGCTGTGACGGAGCCGGCTATCTTAGAACAAGAAATTACACTTTCAATTTCTGGAACAATGCAAGATCTTTCAGTCTACGAAGAAGCTTATGAGTACATGAAACCTGTAGGAATAAAAACTACAATAAATCGTGCTTTGAGTGCAGGAAGTGAAAGAGCAGAATCAAACGAAGATTCTGAAATAGAAGAAAGACTAGCAGAGTTTGGATTTTCTACTGCGTTGTCGAGAGGCATTTCGTTTGAAAATCCACTTATAGGAAATTACTTGGTTTATAACCAAGGGGATACTGGCACTATAGGATATACATCCGGATGTTCTGGTAGTTCACATGCGAGAGCGATTGCAGCAAACACCGCTGATATGCCGACATATACCCATCCAAATGGAGTTCTCACTCCTGCTGGAGCGTCGTTCGGAAGTATAAATATATACGAGTTTTTATACATGCCATATGACTCTAGTCCAAACCACGGTATAACAGGGTGCTAATCAAATGACAATATCTGCATTAGACGCAACAAATCTCTCTGTAGCAAACGCAACTGATTTTGTTACATCTGTAAAAAACAACCAAAGAATACTCTCATACTTTTTGGGTGGAGATTCTACAGAAACATCAGCAGATTTAAATAATGAAAACAGAAGAAGAGAATCATTTAAGGATTCGTCTTTTATTGGTAGAGTAAATCCCGCTACAGTAAACGTGGTGGTTGGAGATGTGAAATGGGTTCGTGGTCAAATATATGGCAAATGGAATACCGATAAAAAACCAGATACTAATTATTACGTCTCATACAACAATAATGTATATCTTATTTTAGGTAACTCAGATTTAAATACAACAGAGGATAATAAAACCATACCTGTTAGTACACCACCAACACACACGAGTGGTGTCGTGACTTACGGAGATGGTTATACTTATTTGTTTTTATATACAATATCCGCAACAGATAAGGGTAATGTAAATTCATCTAAATGGATTAGTGTTCCCGATAAAACTCTAACCTCACATGCAGGTAAAATTACATCACTAGAAATTGATTTATCTACTATATCCGAAAGTAATTTAGTTATAAAAGCAAAGGATCCAATTATTCCAATTATAAGTGATTCTGGAACTGGAGCTTCTATTCAACTAGAAACTATTGTTGTGTCAAGTCCTTACACAACACAAAGCGAAAAAGAATACAAAATTGTGGGTGTTAAGTTTGTAAATCCCGGAGTGACAACATATAGAGATTTTAACTTACGAGATAGTCTAACTGCAATTTTGACAAAAGAAAGTGCAGATCAAATATTAGATATTTTCAATTCTATTACTTTAGGATTTAGTGTACCCGAAGGTATGAATATTAGAGAAATATTGGGTGCAAAATACGCTCTTGTTAATATAGAAACCGACTCAACAACAATTGCATCAACTGTAGATCAAAAAGAGTTTTTTAACTTTGGTATTTACGAAAATGTGGTAAAAAATGATTCTACTCCATTATTTGCCGGTGATTTTTCCAGTAGTGGTATATCCAATCAATTGAAAACTGTAATTGCACCACTCTCTGGTGCTTCTGCAAGTTCCGGAAATTTTGTTGTTGGGGATTCTGTCAACTTAATAAAGGCATCAGGCACTACAAGATCTTCCACTGATAAAGTGGTTGCATCCACACAACCAACTGCATTTACAATTGGTCTAGAAATTCATACTTTAAATGTAAATGATGTTGAAACTGGAGATAAGATCAAATTAGGAAAAACAAGCGAAGAATATACAGTAACTTCGGTTACTCGTCCTGATGTAAAACAAAATTCAGGAAAGACACTACATATAGCTAGTACTAGATTTTCTATTGATTCTAGTAGTACAGTAAATAAACGATTTTTTGCTCAAGTAATACAACGATTTTGAGGGAAATTAAATGGGTGTAGAAGACACTAGTTACAACATACCAGATTTAAACGCAAATACAACTTTCTATGATTGGGTTGTAAAAGAAAATACCGAAATCATTGAAAAGTTAAACCTTCTAAACATATACAATTTAGCAGGATCTACTGGTATTAGCGTAGTTGCTCCAACTGGGGGTACTGCGACTATTTCTGTTTCCGATACAATTTCTGGTGTTACAATTTCAGGTGATCTTGTAGTTACAGGTTCTATTACTGGCGCTCCAGTTACTTCTGTTAACGGACAAACAGGTGCGGTTGTCATAGCACTTACCGGTGATACGGGCGAGAGAGGCGAAACTGGTGCAGTTGGTACTGGACCACACGAATTCACAATAAAGAATCAACTCATAAATGGTAATTTTGATGTTTGGCAAAGAGGTACTGCATTTACATCAAAGAGTTCAAATTACTTAGCAGATAGATGGTGCTTTAGTACCAACAGACCGGCAGCATATGGTGGGGGTGGAAAGAAGAATGTAACCCAAGTTTCTTTCAGCAAGGGACAAACTGAAGTTCCGGGCAATCCAACATACTACTTAAACTTAGACTTGGCGTTTGGTACTTTGTTTGCATCGGATTTTCATGGTCTGGAAAATAAAATTGAAGGTCAAACGAAATTTGTGGGTGAGACTGTAACCATCGACGGTTATGTGAGACTAAACAGCGGTACTGGCGTTACACTAACTCCATATATCAAAACTAGTATTCCCGATGGTACAACATACACAACAGAAGAATTTTCTACGACAATTACACCAAGCACATCTAACTGGACTTACTTCAACGTAAACCACAATGCATCTGTTGGTACACACGCGGGTGCAACCGGAGACGGATATACTGCTATTGGGTTTAAGACTAATATAGGAACAACTATTACCAGCGCAAATTGGGACTTTTCTAACATCAGAGTTTTCTCTTCTCAGGGAACAACCCTTTCGAGTGCCCCATATTTCGAAGAAACAGACCCAAAAATCGAACTATCCAAGTGCTCAAGATATTATCAACGTACATACGGATTAGGAGTTGAAACTGGTTCGTCTACAATGTCAACTACATCTGAGCCAGATTTCACTTCAGCTCGTTTTCATGTTGCACCAAATACAGGCGAAACAACATATGTCGATTTTGATGTGGAAATGAGAGATACCCCAACCGTAACTGTTTATTCCCCGCAGTCCGGAACTGAAACTGATCCATTCAATAGATCCTCTGGACTAGATATGAGACTTTCTTCTGGGACTACTGGATATGGTGGAACTAGAATACACACAACAGGATCGGATACTTTGCAAGTTACACCAAATGTAAGGGGAGTTAGAGTTCTTCCTCTATCCGGATATGTGATATTTGACGAGATTTTCTTTCACTATGTTGCAGATGCAGATTATACTGTATGATATTTACGGAGGTTTTCAATGGATATTAGAAAAGGTTTAGGTATGGCTAAAAGCTATGCCGAAGCTATGATTTCTCGTGGACTGACTAATAAAAGAACCGACCCCACGGTAAAAAGGCTTCGAGTTCTTAGTTGTTTTGGTAATGAACATACTGGTGGTGAACTACCAGCATGTGAACACCTAAAAAATAGTACCACTGAAGGAAAATATTATTGTGGTGGGTGTGGTTGTGGGGACAGAAAGGGGACTTGGTTAAATGGGACTGAGGAAGAATATTCCAAGTTAGATTATCCAAAGCTAGAATGTCCTCTAAAAATGCCCGGTTTTAGTAACTATGAGGTTGCAGATCCCGACGAGGGAATAGCACCGATAACCAGAAGATATTATATCGAAAATATGAACGATTCTGAAATTAATTGCATTACTGTTACCACACCAGAGGTTCCAGAAACGGAAAATGAAGAAGAATCCTGAGCTTAGAATCGGGAAGGCCATAAATATCCAAGGAGGTATCTATGGCCCATCCCAATTCCAGAGAAACACTTATTGAATATGCATTTAAGCGTCTTGGCGCTCCTGTTATCGAAATTAACGTAGATTATACACAAGCAGAAGATAGACTAGACGATGCCTTAGAGTTCTTCCGAGAAAGACACTTCGACGGAGTGGAAAGAGTATTTTTCTCACATAAGATCACTGAAGCAGACAAAGAACAAAAATATATTCTTACCAATGATATTGGACCTGTAAATGGACCTACTGGAGATGGACCTAGAGGTTCTGATATTCTGACAGTTCTAAAGGTGTTTCAGTTTGGTCAATTCTCAAACATTAATATGTTTGACGTTAGATATCAACTAGCACTTTCTGATTATTTCGGTGTCAACAGAGGTCTTAACGCAGCAGTCTCTCAGGGACTTGCTTCCTATGATTCCACTAAGAGATACATCAATATGATCGAAGACTTTTTCCAACCAGAAAAAGCAATTCGTTTTAGTAAGGTTACAAATAAACTTCACATTGATATGAAGTGGAGTGAAATTGCTACTGATGAGTATATCGTAATAGAAGCATATGCTGCACTTAACGAAAACACATACACAGAAATATTTAATGATCGTCTTCTCAAAGAATATACCACTGCACTTATAAAAAGACAATGGGGATCCAATCTTGCTAAGTATGACGGCGTACAAATGCCGGGTGGAGTTGTTCTTCGTGGTGGACAAATACAGTCAGAAGCAGAACGAGAAATTGATGAAATAGAACAGAAGTTCTACTCACAGTACGAACTACCAGTTGATTTCATGACAGGATAATTAAATGGCTAAGAATCCGTATTTTTACGACAACACGAGTGAACAAAGACTCGTAGAAGATTTAACACGAGAAACCATAAGTGCTATGGGTCGTGATGTTTATTATATACCAAGAAAGCAATTTAATAAAGATTACTTGTATGGTGAAGATCCTATAACAAAATTTAAAGGATCATATAAAATAGAAATGTATGTTAAATCTGTAAATGGATTCGAAGGTCAGGGCGATATAATTAGCAAGTTCGGAATAGAACTAAAAGATCGAGTCGAACTTGTAGTTTCACGCAAAGTATTTGAAGATTTAATTTCTAGAACAGATTCTGATCTACCCAGACCGAGAGAAGGAGATTTAATCTACTTTCCTCTCAGCGACACAATATTCGAAATAAATTTTGTTGAACACGAAAATCCATTTTATCCTTTGGGTAAAAGATATACGTTCGTTCTTAGTTGTGAGGCGTTTACTTACTCACACGAAGAGTTTGAAACAGACCAAAGCTTCATTGATGATGTAGAAACTGAACAGCATACTCAAGCTTTTGAATTATACTTAGGATTGACTGGTAGTGCCACAGACTTTATACTTGGTGAGCAAGCTTTCCATATTACTGGAAATGGTCCTACCGGACCTACAGCACCTTCGATAGACAATGCAACTGGTATAGGTAAGGTGTTCGAATGGAATTCGAAGGAAGATGGACTTCTTATAATAGGAAGTATGTCTGGATCATTTAATGTTGAAATTGGTGAATATATTTACGGTCAAAGTAGTGATGCTGTTGGAGTAATTGAGTCGTTTGGTTCACTAAATCTTAAGATTCCAACTAGACCCGGAACTACGGAAGATCTTTTAGATAGTCTAAATCTAGAGAAAGAAAAGACAGATGAAAACTTGTTTGACTTTACAGACAAGGATCCATTCTCGGAGGGTAACTACTGATGTTTGGACATTTCTACAACGAGTCTTTAAGAAAACTAACTGTTGCATTTGGATCTTTATTTAACGAAATTTATGTCGAAAGAAAAAATGCAGATGGAACTATAAATTCAAAATTAAAAATTCCTCTAATATATTCATCGAAAGAAAAATTTATACAAAGATTAGAACAGCAAAGTGGTATTAGTGATGAGACTAAGATTGAAGTTTCTTTACCGAGACTCGGTTTTGAGATGACGGGTATAGATTATGATCCAACTAGACATTTAAACAAATTAAACAAAAGAAGATATTCTGTTGCAGGTGAAGGTACACAGACAATGTATCAGGAAGTACCATACAATGTCGGATTTACACTTTTTGCTTTTTCTAGGAATATGGATGACAACTTACAGATTGTTGAGCAGATAGTTCCTTACTTTTCTCCAGAATTCATAGTTACCCTAAATTTCAATGCAGTTGATTCTAAACTAGATGTTCCGATAACACTAGGTAATGTTGCAGTACAAGAAACTTTTGATGGAAACTTTCTAGATAGAAGAATTGTTGCATCTACATTTGCATTTACATGTAAGACTAGATTATACACAGAAATTAAGAATGAAACTGTGATTGTAAATTCATCTTCTAGTATGATTGAGATATCAGGTTTGAATGATGAGTTTTCACAAACTACACAGACTACCGGAGTTACTGGTAGCACATTAGACTTTAGTATTGGAGATATTGAATATGGAATCTAATTTCGAAAATCAATTTAAGAATATAAGCGATAGTTTAAATACGAACTTTGATGCCCACCTACCAGTCAAGGCAGATAAAGAAATTGTGTTAAAGCAGTCCGGAGAAGAAAAGGTTGACAGTGATTATGTTCAGGTTAGACAAAATCTTTATGACTTGATTGATACGGGAAAAGATGCGATTCAAAATATTCTCGATGTTGCAAAAGCAGGAGACTCTCCCAGAGCATACGAAGTAGTTTCTCAAATGCTCAAAACTGTATCAGAAATGAATAAAGATGTTCTTGATGTGCATGATAAAGTAAAGAAGATAAAAGAAGATAAATATAATTTGACACAAAAAAATACTACCAACAATACAATCTATGTTGGTTCTACTAGTGAATTACAAGATCTGATAAACCCAGATAGAAGTTCGGGTAAAGATATAAAGAAAGTATAATATGAGTAATCGAAAAATGGATGGCTATTTGGGTAATCCAAACCTAAAGGCATCTGGCGTTGAGATTGAGTTTACCGAAGATCAAGTTAAAGAATATATGAAGTGTGCGAAAGATCCGGTATACTTCATTAAAAATTATGTTAAGGTCGTTTCTCTTGATAAAGGTCTGATACCTTTTAATCTTTATGATTATCAGGAAGAACTACTAAACATAATCCACGACAACAGGTTTGCAATCGCCAAACTTCCCCGACAGAGTGGTAAGTCCACTAGTATCGTGTCATACATCTTACACTACGTTCTGTTTAATCAGAACATGAACGTTGCTATTCTTGCTAACAAACAAAGTACAGCAAGAGAGATTCTATATCGACTCAAAATGGCATATGAATATCTTCCTCTGTGGTTGCAACAGGGTATTATAGAGTGGAACAAGGGATCAATCGAACTAGAAAACGGTTCTAAGATTACCGCATCATCTACTTCAGCATCTGCAATTCGTGGCGGATCTTTCAACATGATCTTCTTGGACGAATTTGCTCACGTTCCAAACAACATCGCAGAAGAGTTCTTCAGTTCGGTGTATCCCACAGTTACATCTGGTCAGACAACCAAGGTTCTTATGGTCTCGACTCCCAATGGTCTAAACCTGTTCTATTACTATTGGAAAAACGCCAACAAGAAAAAGGGTGAGAAGGGTAAGAACGAGTACATACCATTCGAGGTTCATTGGTCGCAGATACCTCTATATCCCGGTGGACCCATGAGAGATCAGACATGGAAGGACAAGCAGATTCAGAACACCAGCGAACAGCAGTTCCAGACTGAGTTTGAGTGTGACTTTATTGGTTCTACGAATACTCTGATTAGTTCTTCTAAATTACATGTCATGAACTTCGAAGAACCCGTCAGTAAGTCTCCAGATGGTATTGATATATACGAAGAACCAAAAGAAGGACACACCTACATTATAACTGTAGATACCGCCAGAGGTCAGGGAAAGGACTACAGTGCGTTGCTGGTCATAGACATCACCGAACCCCCGTATAAGGTAGTTTTAAAGTATCGAAATAACTTAATTTCTCCTATGGTGTATCCTACGGTCATAAAAACCATAGCAGACAAGTATAATAATGCTTATGTTCTCATAGAAACAAACGATATTGGATCTCAGGTTGCTGACGTTCTTTACGAGGACCTTGAGTATGACAATATGGCTTCGACTGTATATAAAGGTAGATCTGGTCAGGTAATTAGTTCGGGGTTTGGTGGTGCTCAAATGCACCGAGGTGTCAGAACTACGATTCCTGTCAAAAAACTAGGGTGTTCTGTTGTCAAAAGTTTAATAGAGAATGATAAACTGCTTATTGAGGACATGGATATTATCAATGAACTCTACACTTTTGTTGCAAAAGGACAGTCTTTTGAGGCAGATGAGGGACATAACGATGATTTGGTGATGTGTCTAGTATTGTTCGGTTGGTTGACTCGTCAGGACTATTTTAAGAATCTGACAGAAAGAGATGTTCGTCTTGATGTGTATGAGGAGGAGATAGAAAGAATCGAGGATGAGGTCTTACCATTCGGGTTTATGGCTCACCAAGAAGACGATGATGATGGTGAATGGCAAAAAGTGAATACATCATTTTCCTAAATATAAATTGATCCCATATATAGGAGAATATAATGGCTTTACCCTCAGTTACAGTTAAAATTTCAGAAGATACATTCAGACCATCTTCTGGTGAAGCCTCAGGCACATTTATAGCTGGTGCAGTTGTAGCAGATGACGTTATAATTAAGGCTCTAGGAACTACATCAGAAGTTTCTCAGGGCTATATTCATTTTACAAGTTTAGAAGACTTAAACTCAAGACTAACTCTAAATTCTGGTAATAGTGCGGGATATAACTTTCCGGGATTTAGTGGTGGTGCCGGTGCATCATACGCATCGACTAGAGATGAAGTTAGATTCCCTAGTGGACCTAGTGGTGCAACTCTAAGGCATCAGTTTCACACCATAGAAACAGCAGCACAATATGGTTCTCAGGTTATAGTTGGATTGCAAACCGCAGATCCATTTACAACATCAAACTTACCATTGGATTGTGTATTTTCAGGTGACGTAGACAATACAGTCGGTAGTGTTGTGTTAACGCAGATAAGAACTAATAGAGGAAATGATTTGTTGGCAGTACATGATACACAAAATGTAAATCTTTCAGTATTCCCGGGATCATCAAACACAAAATATGATGTTTGGGTATTTGGTAAAAAGGAATATATACCACCTGCAAGTTCAATAGACAATGAGTTGTCACTATATGGTGGACCAATTCAGATTAATCTCGCAGCAGATTTAGTAGGATGTATGGCAAGAACAAGAAGAGTTGCGAATAACTGGTCATCACCAGCCGGATTTAGTAGAGGTAAGATTCTAAACGCTTATAAACTGGTAAGTCCTCTTACTGGTGCTAGTGCAGATGCTTTATATGGAAATAATATAAATCCAATTATCTCTTTTGCAAATCAAGGAATTCTTTTGTTTGGTGATAAGACTGCGACAGGAGAAAAAATTGGATTGGTAAATCTACTACTTTACTTACAAGAAGAAGTCGGACTCATTACAAGGGAAGCTCTTTTTGAAGTTAATGATTTTTCAACTAGACTTACGGTCACAAATCGAGTTACTGCACTCTTACAGTCAGTACAAAATCAATTTGGGATCGAGTCATTTACTGTAACCTGTGACGAAACTAATAACCCACCAGAAATTGCTAATATTGGGAACTTTGTACTTAAAGTTGAATACAAACCCATAAATAGTATAGAAACTATTGTGTTAGAGTTTGTTCCAGAATCAGAAAACACCGTAGGAGGATAATAGATGGCTCTCGATCTAAAACTACAAGACTTTAAAGATAGAGTTGGTCTTGGTACAAGGGCAAACCGGTATGATGTAAACATGATCATTCCGGGATTTTCCACTAGTCTTAGAGCAGAAGTATCTGCTGCTTCCTTGCCTGCTGCAGAACTACCAGCAATTCCGGTTGCGTTCAGAGGTCGTATATTAAAACTACCGGGAGATAGAAGATACTCTCCTTGGAACTTTACTGTTTATGATTCACCAAAGGCATACAGTTCCGGCAAAACTGTTTGGAGAGCACTTCACGAATGGAGTGATCGAATAAATCAGCACTTCAGCAACATAACTCAATTTGATCCAGATGGTTCTAATTTTGTTGCAGATTGGACAATCCAACATTATGATTTAAATGGTCAAAACATTCTTAAGCAAATTACTTTACATAATTGTTGGCCAACAATGGTTGGTCCAATTGAATTGCAGCATGGTGCTATGGATAACTTAGTACAATTTCAATGTATGGTCGAATATGAATACTTTACTGGTGTGTGATAATGGAGATATATAATGGCTATTGACCTATTCGGATTTTCCATAGGAAAAAAATCAAAAGAAGAAGAAATCGAAACATCTCTTAAGCAAGAGGCGTTCGTTTCTCCTGATGAGTACGATGGTGCTCAAACAATAAACAGCGGTGGGTTCATGGGAACCTACGTTGATTTTAGTGGTGGTATACAAAATGAAAATCAGTTTATACACACCTACAGAAACATAGCACTTTATCCAGAAGTTGATATGGCTATCGAGGATATTATAAATGACTCAATTATAATGGGTCAAGATAGAAAACCAGTAAAATTAAATCTTGCAAACACAGGATTTTCTGACAATATTAAAACTAAAATTCATAAAGAATTTGATAACATTTTAAAGATGTTTGATTTTTCAAATAAAGCATACGAGATATTCCGTAGATGGTATATTGATGGTAGATGTTACTTTCAAATTATTATAGACACCGAAAACCCTAGAGCTGGAATCAAGGAACTTAGACCAATAGATCCAGTCAAAATAAAAAAAGTACGAAAAGTAAATAAAAAACCATATACCAAAGGTCCTACTTCTGTACCAATTATTTCTAGTATAGAAGAATTTTATCTTTACACAGACAGCGATAAGCAAAGCAACACATACACCGGTGCTGGTGGATTGAAAATTATGCCAGATTCTATCGCATATGCGCATAGTGGTATAGTAGATTACACAACCAAGCAAGTAGTCGGTTACTTACAGAAAGCAATTCGTCCTGTAAACATGCTTCGTCAAATCGAAGATGCTGTGGTTATTTACAGAATATCTCGAGCACCAGAACGAAGAATTTTCTACATTGATGTAGGTAACCTACCAAAACAAAAAGCCGAACAGTATCTAAAAGAACTTATGAACAGGTATAGAAATAAACTTGTTTACAACCAATCTACAGGTGAAGTAAGAGATGACAGAAACCACCTCCACATGCTTGAAGACTATTGGTTACCTAGAAGAGAAGGTGGTAGAGGAACAGAAATTAGTACTCTACAGGGTGGTCAGAATTTAGGACAAATGGATGATGTAGAGTACCTACAGAGAAAACTATATCGAGCACTAAATGTACCTCTGTCTAGACTCGAAACGCAAAATGGTTTTAATATGGGTAGATCTGCAGAAATTACTCGTGATGAAGTAAAGTTTTATAAGTTTATTCAAAGACTTAGAAATAGATTTGCAACTCTGTTTAATGATGTATTACGAAAGCAGTTGTTACTCAAGGGTGTAATAGCAGAAACAGACTGGGATGATCTAAATCAAAATGTAGTTTATGATTTTAATGAAGATTCCTATTTTAATGAATTAAGAGACACAGAAATTCTTAAAGAAAGATTGCAACTTTTGGGTCAAATAGATCCACTAGTTGGCAAGTATTATTCTACCGAATATGTAAGAAAGCATATTTTACAGCAATCCGAAGAAGAAATAACTCTTATTGATTCTCAGAACACCGCAGAGAGACAAAAAGCTGAGATGGAAGCTGCTGCTGCTGCACCTCCTCCCGGAATGTTACCACCACCAGAGGCTCCGGCACCAGCTCCTCCACAAGCCTAAAAAATATACATAGTTTATACAAACCCCCAGTAAATGAGGACACCAATGAGTACACACAAAATTATTAAAGAACTAATTGATGAGAACTTAATCGGTGCAAAAAACGAAATTCATGATCTTCTTTACGAGAAGTTAGGTAACCACCTAAATGAAATGTACGTTGAAATTGCACCAACACTTCTTGGCGAAAAGAAAAGACACAAGAAGGGTAAGGGTAAGCCAGACTTCCTAGACTTCGATAAAGATGGTGATAAAGAAGAGTCAATGAAATCTGCTCTTAAGGATAAAGAAGCAGTTAAGGAAGAATACGACGAAGAAGAACCAAAAGGTGAAGGTGGTAAGACCCCACAGGGTGCAGACAACCTAAGACCAGATGGTGCTCCTAAAGACGAACCCGGCGACCTTTCCAAGAAGAAAAAAGAAATCCTAGCAGCCATGGGTAAAGCCGGTGGTGCTGCAAACTCAGGAACGGATGCATATTGATGAAACTAATAACAGAAATGAATGAAGACGTTGAGTTGCTAGTTGAAGATTCCGATGGGAAGAAGAACTATTTCATTTCTGGCATCTTCATGCAAGCAGAGCAGAAAAACAGAAATGGTAGAATCTACCCAATGGAAGTTCTATCTCCGAAGGTGGACTCATATATTAACGAGTTTGTGGAAAAGAATAGAGCCTTTGGTGAACTCAACCATCCAAAGGGTCCAACTGTCAATCTAGATCGTGTATCACACATCATTAAAGATCTTCAGTGTGAAGGTAAAAACTTTAATGGTAAAGCTAAAATTATGGATACACCTATGGGTAAAATTGTACAAAACCTAATGGACGAAGGTGCCAAACTTGGTGTATCAACACGAGGTATGGGTTCACTTAAGTCCGAGGGTGGAGTCAATATGGTTCAACCTGATTTTATGCTTGCTGCGGTTGATATCGTAGCAGACCCCTCAGCTCCCGATGCCTTTGTTGATGGTATCATGGAAGGAAAGGAATGGATTTGGGATAATGGTATTCTTAAAGAAAGAGAAATTTCCCACTACAATGAAGAAATTAAGAAAACTTCATCCAGAGATATGGAAAAGAAGTTTACTCAACTGTTCGAAGATTTTTTAAGAAAGATATGAAAGTATACAACTTATATTTTTAAGAATCTAGTTTTTATAAATATTCCAGAAAGGCATCAAGGAGCTTATTGATGAGTACAAACGAAGAAACATTCAAAGAAGAACTTGCAGAGGCCGTAGACAAGGGTCTCCGTTCATTTAAAGAATCAACAGACGCCGCTAAAACTGTAGATCCTAGTGGCTTCGACGATCCAGCACTTTACCAAGACGCAACTGGTAAAGGTGCTCAACTCGGAACTCTAGAAACACCTCACGACGCCGCACAGAACATGGCTACAATCGCAGCCAAACCTTCTGATGCTGAGGGTAGTGCTGGTGGTTCAGCTCCAAAGAAAGAGAAGAAAGAGAAGAAAGAGGGAGAGGAAGAGGAAGTTAAAGAAAACACTTCTGCTGACTACCTCTCAAATCTCTTTGGTGAGAACGATCTTTCTCCAGAACTCATGGAGAAACTCACCACGGTCTTTGATGCTGCACTAGAAGAAAGAATCAATTTCATTCAAGCAGAGATGCAGGAATCTTTTGACAATGCACTCAACAGTCAAGTTGAGACTATTGCAGAAGATCTCTCAGAGAAACTTGATGACTTCCTTTCTTATGTTGTAGAAGAATGGACAACTGACAACCAAATTGCAATCGAAAGAGGTATTCAGGCAGATATTGCTGAATCTTTCCTTTCCGGTCTCAAGTCACTCTTCGAAGCTCACTATATTGAAATGCCAGAAGAAAAGGTCAAAGTTGTCGAAGAACTTCACTCAGTCAAGGAAGATCTTGAAGAGCAACTTAATACTCAAATGGAAAGAAACATTGAGTTGACCAAAGCTCTTAACGTAACTGCAGCTCAATCCATCTTTGCAACAATGTGCGAAGACCTCACAGACACAGAGGTTGAAAGATTTGCACATCTAGCAGAGACAGTAGAGTTTGAAGATTACGATCAATATAACAGAAAGCTCCAAATAGTTAAAGAATCATTCTTAGGTAACGTTGCTTCTTCTGAAACAACCACAGAAGAATCTGCACCTAGAATGTTATCAGAAGATGTAAAGACTGATGGTGGTACAGACACCCTCATGGACGCTTATACTAAAGCAATCGGTTTCCAGAACAGAAACAAATAATTTCAAAAATTTCTAAGGAGAAATAGGACATGTTTACACATAAAGACGATTCAACCCCATACGATGAGCTAGTCGAGAAGTGGTCACCACTTCTAGACCACGACTCACTCGATACAATCGAAGATTATCACAAGAAGAGAACCACCGCTGTTCTCCTCGAAAACCAGCAAGACGCTCTCCGCGAGCAAATGCTTCTTGAGCAGCCGCTCAACAACATGGGTGGTAACTTCTCAAACGCACAGGTTGGTAATGCTGGTAACCTCGCTGGTTACGATCCAATCCTAATCAGCCTCGTTCGTCGTGCTATGCCAAACTTAATGGCATACGATCTCTGCGGTGTTCAGCCAATGACCGCTCCAACCGGTCTTATCTTTGCACTCAAGAGCAAGTTTGGTGGCGGTACAGCTGGTCCTGAAGCTCTCTTCCAAGAGGCTAACCCATTCGCCGGTGCTACAGAAGCATCTTCTCCAAGTGCAGGTCTTTCTGCTGCTCCATTCGGTTCAGATGGTGCTCAGGATAACCTTCTCACCCAAGATGGTGACTTCCGTGGTATGTCAACATCCACCGCTGAATCACTTTCTGGTGCTGCCGGAGCCGCGAAGGACTTTGCTGACATGGGCTTCTCGATCGACAGGATTGCTGTCGAAGCTAAGACCAAGGCTCTCAAGGCTGAATACACCACAGAACTCGCTCAGGACCTCAAGGCTGTTCACGGACTCGACGCCGAGACTGAACTCGCCAACATCCTAAGCACTGAGATTCTTAGTGAAATCAACCGCGAAGTCATTCGTACTCTCTACACCAACGCCAAGCTTGGTGCAGGTCAGGCCGACATCGCTACTGGTGGTGTCTATGACCTCTACGCCGACTCTGACGGTCGCTGGAGTGCTGAAAGATTCCGTGGTCTCATGTTCCAGATCGAACGTGAAGCCAACCAGATCGCTAAGGAAACTCGTCGTGGTAAGGGTAACTTCGTTCTCTGCACCGCTGATGTTGCTTCTGCCCTCGCAATGGGTGGATTCCTCAACATCTCACCAGCAATGAACGTTGCACTCGATCCAGATGATACCGGTAACACTTTCGTTGGTACACTCAACGGTAAGTTCAAGGTCTACGTTGACCCATACTCCGCCGGTTCAGTCGGTGCTGGTCACCTCTATGGTGACTACGCAGTAGTCGGTTATAAGGGTACTAACCCATATGACGCAGGTTTCTTCTACTGCCCATACGTTCCACTCCAGATGGTAAGAGCTGTCGATCACGACACCTTCCAGCCAGAGATCGGGTTCAAGACTCGATTCGGTAAGGTTGCCAACCCATTCGCCGAGAGCACAGCTCTTGGTACAATCGGTGGAAACCAGTACTACCGCATCTTCGCAGTCAAGAACCTCCACGGTTTTGCTGCTGGTGGTACAACTGGTTGATAGTCCAGTTAAGAACGAAAAGGGAGCACTCTTCGGAGTGCTCCTTTTTTTTGTATAAATAGTATTATGAGCAACGATCCCAGACATCTCGGTAGCACACCTAGCACTTCCAATTTGCTAACAGCAAATCAGTTTAAATTTAATACATCCAGAATTCCAATTCTGTCGAATTATGTTACTGGGGTGAATGTTCCTTCCATTGAATTTATCAGTGCAGATTTAAATACTGCCTTTGGTGTTAACATACCAACAGCAACAGGTAAGTATATTTTTGAAGATCTAACACTTTCGTTTTTGGTTGATGAAAAACTAGAGAGTTGGAGAGAAATATATGAGTGGCTCAAAAGATTGGGTCCGATGAATGAAGAAACAGAAGAAATCATGTACAATGATTGTAATATATCTACCACGGTTGGTGAATTAATTATATTAAACAGTGCGTATAAACCGGAATTTAAATTTAGTTTTTACAACATGTTTCCCATATCACTAACCGGGTTTTCCTTTACTACAACTTCTGCAGATAGTATTCAGCTATCTTCTTCAGTGACTTTTAGATATTCGTATTATGATTTAGAAACAGTATGATGGAGAATGTATGGACATTGAATCTCTTCGTGAAATGGTAAAAGAAGACATATTTATTGATGAAACAGATTTAAATTCAGAATCGTTAAAAACTCCCCAGTTACACAACAAATATTTGATTATGCACGAAAACTCTAAATTGGAGTTGGAAAAGCTATCGTTTCAAGAAAAAATAATGAAACGAGATAAGTGGTTATATTACAGCGGCAAGATGGGAGATGACGATTTAAAAAGAAAAGACTGGGATCCCTTTGAGCATGTTATATTAAAAACTGATATTCCCATGTTTATGGACGCAGATCTTGATTTGCAAAAATTAAGAGCAAAGATATCACTACAAAACTCTGTAGTTTCTTATCTAGAACAAGTAATAAAAATAATCACTGGAAGACAATGGAACATAAAATCTGCTATTGAGTGGATTAAGTTTACACAGGGTATCTGATGGATTTAATTATAAAACAAAAAGATGCTGTAAATTTGTTCATAGAATGCGAAAAATCAATTGCAAAAGAATTGAATCAGTACTTCACATTTTATGTTCCTAATTATCAGTATACACCTGCATATAAGAAAAAGGTTTGGGATGGTCAAATACGACTGTTTAACTTGTACAGTAGAAACATATATGTGGGTCTTTTGGACTATATCAAAAAGTTTGCAAAGGATAGAAAATATAGTTTAGAGGTAGACAGCGAAAAACTTTTAGAGTCGGATGATTACAATGTGGATGAGTTTGGAAACTTTATCAAATCTTTGAACTTAAAATTAAAACCACATCCACATCAACTTAAAGCGTGTTATAGGGCGATGAAAGATAAGAGGTCTTTACTACTATCTCCTACTGGTAGTGGTAAGTCTCTTATCATCTATATTCTAGTCAGAGACGCAATAATGCGTTTAAATGACAACGAAAAAATATTAATCATAGTTCCAACCGTTGGATTGGTTAATCAGCTTTACAAGGACTTTGAGGACTACTCAGCGGGTACGTGGGATGTAGTATCAAATACACACAGAATTTTTTCTGGTGAGGAAAAAGAAACTGCCAAGAAAATAGTTGTATCTACTTGGCAAAGCCTCTATAATATGCCTAAACAGTTTTTTGATCAGTTCGGAGCTGTATTTGGAGATGAGTGTCACTTGTTTAAAGCGAAGTCCCTAACATCTATTATGACTAAGTTGACCGACGCCCATTATAGGATTGGTACAACCGGAACGTTGGATGGTACACAGACTCATAAACTAGTCATCGAAGGTTTATTTGGTCCGGTATATAATGTTACATCAACCAAGAAACTAATAGAAAAGAAACTTCTTACTGATGTGGAGATAGAATGTCTCATTTTGGATTATGAACAAGAAATCAAAAATGAAATGAAACGAGTTGCATATCAGGACGAACTGAACTTTATTATCACAAATGAAAAACGAAATAATTTCATTCGGGATTTGACATTGAACCTGAAAGGTAACACTCTTTTATTATTCAATTTTGTAGATTTACACGGCAAAGTACTACATCAAATGATTGAAGAGAAGGCTCCAGATAGAAACATATTCTTCATCTATGGTGGTACAGATGCCGATCAGAGAGAACATATAAGAACCATTTTAGAAAAAGAACAGAACGCAATTCTAATTGCATCGTATGGAACATGTTCGACTGGTATCAATATACCAAGTATAGCAAACGTTATATTTTCTTCTCCATCAAAATCTGTCATTCGTGTTCTCCAATCAATAGGTAGAGGACTTAGAAAGGCAAAAGGAAAGGGTAAAACTAAAGTGTATGATATTTCAGATGATCTTTCATATAAAAGTTATACTAATCATACTATGAAACATTTAGATGAGCGTGTACGAATATATAATAATGAGAAGTTTAATTACACACTGAAAAGAATAAAGGTATGAGGAGATGACAATGAGTTCAATTTACCGCATCCTAAAATTAAACACCGGTGATGAATTAATCACCCGAATACAAAAAAGACAAAATGGTAAAGTATACATGGAAACTCCTATGTCATTCAGGACAATTATTATGTCTGATCCTGTCAGTGGTATGCAGAAAGAAATTACTGTCTTAAAAGACTGGGTTTCGTATAGTTCAGATAAGTTCGTTAAGATTCCTGAGACTATAGTTCTCTCGTACAACAATCCCATTGAAGAAGTAGTTTCTCTTTATGAAAGGGAAAAGGAAAAAAAGTTGACGAGTAAGAAAAGAGAAATAAAAAACATTGACACATTTCAAAATGAAATGAAAAACAATGTTCAAAAAATGTTAGATGAAATGATGGATGAAGTAGAAGCTCAACAAGCAAATGAGCCCCCACAAACTCTAGATGATATACTTAATCAGTTGGTTAATGGTCACCCGGGAGGATCTTTTGAATATGATATTGAGTTTAGTTTTCCATCAGAAGAGATAAGTGAAGATAGCACCGAGAATGATATAAATCATCCCGACTATGGTAATCGTTGGACTGATTGGAGTTCAGACTCAAGAGAGTATTAATATTTCTCTTTTGAACTCGTTACACTCGAATTTTACAGGTGGTTTATATTATGTCAAGGAAAAAACATGAGTAATAATTACATAGATAATCAAAAATTTTTCAGTGAAATGAGTAAATGGAAAGAGAAGGTAGTAGAAGCAGATTTAAAAGATGATCCTCGACCTCCAATTACAGAATACATAGGTGAATGTTTTTGGAAGATAGCAGAGCATTTGTCATTTAAGTCTAACTTTGCAAACTACCCATTCCGAGAAGATATGATTGGTGATGCAGTCGAAAACTGTTTGATGTATGCACACAACTTTGATCCAGAAAAATCAAAAAATCCCTTTTCATATTTTACCCAAATAACTTACTATGCATTTATACGAAGAATAGAAAAAGAAAAGAAACAGAATTTCATCAAATATAAGGTGCTAAAAAATATGGATACCAGTGGTACTCTTAGTTCTTGGCTGAAAAATAATAACTTCGAGGAAGAGAAGAATCCCGAAGAGCATTTGGCTGAGTACTTTTCCCTGTCTAAGACTGACATAGAAAAGTTTGATAAAAAGAAGAAAACTAAAAATAATGAAGATAGCGATTCTAAATGATACCCACTTCGGTGCGAGGAATGATTCTGCTGTTTTTCTAAACTACTTTTTTGAGTTTTTTGAAAACATATTTTTTCCTTACATAGAAGAAAATAAAATTGATACTGTTCTCCATCTGGGTGATTTGATGGATAGAAGGAAGTATGTGAATTTCAATACTTTGACACAGGTCAAGAGTAGATTTTTTGATCGACTTGAAAGTATGGATGTAAATCTTCACATGCTTCTCGGAAATCATGATACGTTTTACAGAAATACAAACGAGGTAAATTCACCTAAGCAATTGTTTTCTCACTACAAGTGTTTCAATCTATACGAAGATTGTAAAGTTTTAAATTTTGATGATTTGTGTGTTGGGATGGTTCCTTGGATATGTCCACAGAATAAAAATTCTGTTCTAGATTTTATACAAAACTGTGCATGTCCCATTTTGTGTGGACATTTTGAACTTAATAATTATGAAGTTCTTAGGGGTGTCAAATTCTCTGGTGGTATGGAAGATGCGTTTTTGTCCAGATTTGAAACGGTTCTTAGTGGACACTTTCACAATAAGTCATCAAATAATAATGTTCAATATTTAGGCACTCAATACGAAATTACATTTTCTGATATGAATGACACCAAGGGGTTTCATGTTTTAGATACTGAAACTAGAGAGATTGAATTCATTGAAAATCCAGATAGAATGTTTTATTCGGTAAACCCAAACGATAGCATATTAGACTATAGTAAATTCGCTAACAAATATGTTAAATTGATTGTAACATCGGATTGTGTAAGAAAAGTAGTTGATGAAAAAATTACAAACATAGAACATCAAAATCCATATGAATTTACTATAATAGAAGACATATCAATGGATAATAGAGATGCAGATCCTGTTGATTTGTCTAAGGATACTTTGACTATTATAAACGAAGAGATAGATAATCTGGAATTGGACATAAATAGTAGTGTCCTTAAAAAATTAGCAAATGAAATATATTTGGAGGCTTTAGACCAATGAACGACGGTGATTTTTATTACAGTGATTTTATATCAAAGGGATGTAAAATTAAAGGCACTAAAAACGGTTATGTTGTAGTTGCAACTCAAAGATTTAAAATGGGTCAGGTCATAGAAGAGTGTGCAACTAAAAAAATATCTTCTACTTTGGAAGAAATGTACGAATCCAAGAATGCAGATGAAAAACTGCTTGATGGTTTAGTTACTTCATATGATATGACAACAAAGAAAACTTCTTTGTATTTAGTCGGAGGAAACTTTACATCATACGGTTCGTATCCGGAAAACAATGCAGTATATCAACACGATCATCGTTTTGGTATTGTGACTGTTAGAGCAATCAAAGATATAGAAGTGGGAGAAGAAATTTTATTCTATCCAATCGTTCCGGAGGATAAACCTATGAAGCCCGATAAGGAAAAGAAGGGTTGTGGTTGTGGTAAAAAGAGAAGCTCGGGAGTAACACCAACATCCTTACCCAAGCAATCTTCGGGACCTCCAAAAATACTAAACAAGAAACCAGTCAAAGTATCAGAAAACCAGATTAAACGCAGTTCAAAATTTAAGTCTATGTCGGGCAGCGGGGAGTTGAAGAGTATTAAAGTTGACAAATGATAAAATTTAAAACTGTTAAATTTAAAAACTTCGGTTCTTTTGGTAATTATTTTACTGAGATAGATTTTTGTAGTGACAACATGACTCTAGTTTCTGGATCAAACGGTCATGGTAAATCATATGCTCTTTTAGATTCTATTACGTTTGCTTTGTTTGGTAAACCATTCAGAAAGATAAACATACCTCAACTCATTAACACAATGAACAATAAAAATTGTGTTGTACATTTAACATTTGAAATTTATGGTGACGCATATGAAATTGTTCGTGGATTAAAACCTAAGAAATTTGAGATTCACAAAAATGGGGAACTACTGCAGCAGTCTGCAAAGGCTAAAGATTACCAAAAACTTTTAGAAGAGCAGATCTTAAAAATGAATTACAAGTCGTTCACTCAGATTGTAACTCTTGGTAGTTCTTCATTTGTTCCCTTTATGCAACTTTCTGCTGCGGATAGAAGAGAAGTGATCGAAGATATTTTAGACATCAATATATTCAGTGCGATGAACCAAATTATCAAAGCTAAATTGTCCATGACAAAAAATCAAGTTCGAGAGTTAGAAAATAAAATGGAAGTTCTAACCGAAAAGATAGAAGTTCAGGAACAAACTATTAAATCGTTTTCGGATAAGAAAAGTGAAAGTGCCTCTAACCTAACGAACAAGGTAGAAAAACTAAAGAATGAAATAAAAATCTTCAATGAAGAACTATCGCAGTTAACCGATTCTTTGTTGCCGTATTCTGAGGTAGAAAGTGAACAGAAAACGGTAGAGAATAAACTGGGTAAATTTGAAAGTTCTATTGTTAATTTGATAAAGGATAAGAAAAAGGCTATCAGTTCTATTTCATTCTATGACGACAACAGCGTCTGTCCAACATGTAGTCAGGAAATTACGGAAGAGTTTAAAAGAGATAAAATATCTGATCTAAATGAATCTAAAGATGAAATAGAATCTAGTATAACCTCTTTTAAAAATGATTACACTGAATTGAAAAGTTCTTTAGATGAATTGAAACAGAAATTTTTAGTTAGTAAAAATATAGAGCAGTCGATACGAGAAAAGAATAGTGAAATAAATGCTGCTAATAAGTATATGACTTCTCTACTAGAATCTGAAAATGAATCAAGTAGCTTTGATGAGAACATATTAGAGTGTGAAGGAAAAAAGAAAAATTATGAATCTGATTTATATACACACAAAGAGAGAATAGTAAGACAGAAAGAATTGAAGTCAAATCTAGATGTGTTGTTTTTATTACTCAAAGACTCCGGTATAAAATCAAAAATTATAAAAAATTACTTGCCTGTAATTAACGAGATCATAAATAAATATCTTACTCATATGAATTTCTTCGTTTCCTTTTCATTAGATGAAGAATTCAACGAAGAGATTAAAAGTAGACACAGGGATACCTTTAGTTACATGAATTTTAGTGAAGGTGAAAAATCTAGAATTGATCTGGCAATTCTTCTTGCTTGGAGAAAGATTGCAAAGATAAAAAATAGTGCTCACTGTAATTTATTAATACTAGATGAGATATTCGATTCGTCTCTGGACTCTGTTGGTGTGGATGATCTCATGAAAGTTCTTAGGGATCTGTCTACCGAAAGTAATATTTTTGTCATAACACACAAGAGTGATCAACTAGCAGATCGTTTTAATAATAGTTTAACTTTTTATAAGAAGAATAATTTTAGTAGATTAAAATGAGTCCATCCCTATTCGAAGAAGATCTATTTGATATAGGTGACTGGAGGGATCCCAACCCAGAGCCAGTTATTCAGCATTATCACGGATTCAATGTTGTTCGTGATGATCTATTGGGTGGTGGGTCTAAGGTTAGATTTGCAGACTTTATTATACAATCAAATCCGGAGGTAGAAGAATGGGTATATGGGAGTTCGCCCGCAACTGGGTACGCACAGATTTCTCTTACTTGTTTGTGCAACAATTATGGTAAGAAGTCTGTTTTGTTTATGGCAAAACGAGACAGAAAAAATTTACATTCTTATCAGTTGCGTGCGGAGGAACTTGGTGCTATAATTTACTGGATCCCAAACGGGATGCTTAGTGTAACAGAAAAACGAGCACGAGATTATGTTGCAGAAGATCCAATTCGCCGTAGATTACTTCCTATTGGTTTTGACCATCCTTCTGTTATCTCTTCCATCGTTAGGGTTGCTGGTAGTATGAATATTAGACCAACTGAAGTCTGGAGCGTAGGATCAAGTGGAACACTCACGAGAGGATTACAGATCGCATGGCCAAGCGCCGAGTTTCATTGTGTGCGTGTGGGACATCGTGGCTCATATGGAAGAGCAAAGACGTATGAGTCCCCCTACCCATTCAACAAACCAACAAAAGTCTTGCCCCCATTCCCATCAGCACCAACATACGACGCGAAAGCGTGGGAATTCATGAAAAAGTATGCTAGTCCGGGTGCTTTGTTTTGGAATGTAGGAGGATAGAATGTACGAACGCAATGATCATATTATTAATAGTGATGTAAATGTAAATTTTGAACATCTTTTAGAGATGACACCCAATCAGTTTATGGATTGGGTTATCAAAATGCGAAAGGCGTTTACTGATATCTGGGATAACCACGGGTGTCCTCCTAGAACTGGAAAGTCTATAGATGACATAATTAAAAAGTGGAATCTACTGGAGACCTTTCCTGTTAGTAAGTATGAGCACACAGACGAACTGGGGACCTCTGAGGGTGATGTGATTATAAACAAGTCTCGGATAGGATCTGAAGTTGATCAATTCTTTGAGAATATGTTCAAGACCAGAATCAATTATACTGATACAGACAATGGATATTCCATTTATGATCTGGTATCAGATCCTAACCGACTTGATCAGGTCTATAAGGGGAGCTTGCGTCATTTCAGACGCGACTCCTTTTATGACCATGCCGTTTCCGCACTGAAGGATAATAGAAAGGTTTCTGTCATCTCTGTTTCTGGGGCAACTGATTGGATACAATCATTTTTTACTAGACCTGAAATATTCGGAGATAGAGATTTCTTCTTGGAAGAGGTTAAGGTTCGAGATGGGTTGAGTAGTAGTTACAATCAAGTTAAGCAATCTGATATATTGCAACTCACGGCAGATCAGGTATCAGAGTATAAGGATATGGGTTGGTTAAAGTACAGACACCACTCTACCTTTGACATTGAAAATATGTCAGACGATCGGGTGTATTCGATTCGTATCTATAAACGGGGTGGTAAAATTTTTCCGGTTGGATTTAAGGCATTTAGAATTGGTTACATTCAGCCAGCAGTAAATTTTCCACCGGGAACTGCTAAATACTTATATGAGCGATTCACTAAACCAAGTCAAAAACAAATTAAAATTTACGACCCTTCTGCTGGATGGGGTGGTAGGATTTTGGGTGCTATGTCTGTTCGGGACAACCGTAGTGTTCACTATATCGGTACTGACCCCAATCCTGATAATTTCTTCCCTGATGGAACTTCTCGTTACTCGCGTGTGGCACATTTTTATAACTCTAAGACGTACAGAGGAAATTCATTCTTCTCCCACACAAATAGTTACGAGCTTTACCGACTCGGTTCAGAAGAAATAGGCAAAAATGAAGACTTCCTGAAGCATCTTGGTGACATAGATCTTGTATTTACTTCACCTCCTTACTTTAATCGGGAGGCATATAGTGAAGACGAGAACCAATCTTACAAAAAATATGGCAGCACATATGAGTCGTGGCGAGATGGTTTCCTAAAACCTACTTTACAAACGTGTTGTGATATGCTAAAATGTGGTGGATATCTTCTGTGGAATATAGCAGATATTCTAATCAAGGGAGAATACCTTCCCCTAGAAGAAGATTCTAGAAAGTTTGTAGAACAAAATGGATTAGTTTACGTTGATAAGTTAAAGATGGCTATGGAGGGAATGCCCGGACAAAACAGAGTTGGGGACGATGGTAAGCCTAAGTGTAAAAACTACTGCATGGTAGAAGGCAAATATTATAAATATGAACCAGTATATGTCTTTAGGAAAAACAATGACTAAACTAGGAACAAGAGTAACAAAAGAAGCAGAAGAAGTAGCGGAACATGTGGAATCATGGATCGATGGATACATCGTGAATTTGAAAAACAACGACTACAACAAAAAGAAGAGATTGATGAATCTTCTTAAAACATACAAAATTAAAAAGTCTGAGGCAAAGTATATCGCACAGTGGTTTACTAACCTCAAGGATGAGTTGGGTGAAGCGATAGATCATAAAGATCCGGATTTGGTTGAGGGTTATGATTTCCTCAGTCCGAGTAAACTGAAGAAACTTTATCAATTTGTCTCTGACATTTGCGATGACTTTGCTTCATACTCCAAGATCACCAAAAAGAAGAAGGTCAAGAAACCAGAGGATATTGTCAAGACATTGAAGTATATGGACAATTCGATGTTTGGAAATGTTCTGGTAAATTCTTTTGATCCTGTCAAGATTTTGGACTGTAAGTCTTTTGTGGCATACAATACAAAAACTGGTGACGCATTTTATTATGAAACCGATAGTTCATTTGGAATTAAGGGAACTACTCTGCAGAATTTTAATTCTGAAAAGTCCTTCGTGAAAAAGATTGGAAGGACTGCAGATAAGATGATCCCTAGATTCTCGGAGATCGGACCTGCCAATATTCGAGGTGAGTTGATTGGGTGCAAGACAAAATCTAGGGAAGCGACGGGAAGATTTAACGATACTACAATTTTGGTTAGGGTCACTTCATGAAAATAACTAATTTTAATTTTATCGGAGACTTTAAGGCAAAACGTGCATCCGGAAATGTGATTTGCTATACAGTTGGTGATGTTGTTTACTACGAAAGTAAAACATATATTGCATCTAAAAAGATTGAGGGATTGTCTCCTAGTTTGGGAGAAAAGGCTGGATGGTTATCGTTATCAGATAGATCGGTTCTGTATGAGTCTAGTGCTGAGCCTTTCCATGCAGAACTGGGTGATGAGTGGTTCGATACATCCAGTGGCGTTTTATACAAAAGAATAGAAAATAACTCTATTCACATATGGGTTGAATTATGAAGAAGAAGACTAAAAGATTTTTTGAAGATAAAACACACAAAAAGGCAACTAGATCAAGTGAAAGGAGAGAAAGTAAATCTAAGAGACATCAAACTAAGGATATTTTACATGATTTAGCTAGTGGTAGTGTTGACAAAGATAGTATATTTGATATGATGGACGAACTAGAAGATACAAAATGGAGCAATTGATGCATATTTCTAGAGAAACACTTTCGATTCTGAAAAACTTCCGTGACCTGAATTCTAACATTCTTATCAGTCCCGGAAATGTAGTCAAGACTTTGACTGGTGCAAAGAATGTTATGGCAAAAGCCACGGTTAGTGAACAATTTCCTGTTGAATTTGGTATTTGGGATCTGACTAGTTTCCTTGGTACGGTCTCTCTGTTTGATGACCCAGACTTCGATTTTCATGAGAAGTTTGTCACTATTTCTAATGGTGGTAAGTCTAGGGTTAAGTATTTTTATTCCGAACCAACTCTACTTACAGTTCCTACTAAGGATGTCAAGATGCCTTCTTCGGTAGTTTCTTTGACCCTAGAGGACTCATCTTTTAATGAACTGAAGAAGGCTGGTTCTGTTCTTGGTCTTACAGATCTAACCATCAAGTCTGATGGTTCTGAAGTAACTGCTACTCTCTATGATAAGGGTAACAAGGGAAGTAATACTTACTCAATTGAAATTGAGAATGTTGATTTCGAAGAAGGTGCAGTTTTTAACTTCGATTACAATATCGAAAATCTTCGCTTTATTCCCGGTTCTTATACTGTGAACATTGCAGAAAAAATCGTCAGTGAATTTGTTAATGCTGATGGAATTGATTTGACTTATTGGGTTGCACTAGAATCAACTAGTTCTTATACTATGGATTCTGTTACTACTGGAGCATCTGTCTGATGGATCTATTCGTAGAGAAGTATCGACCAAAGACAATTGAAGATTGTATTCTACCGACCGATCTGAAAAATACTTTTCTAGAAATGGTCAAGAGCGGAGTCGCACAAAATATTTTGCTGTCGGGTTCTGCTGGTACAGGTAAGACTAGTGTGGCACGAGCATTGTGTAATGATCTAAATGCAGAGTACATTCTAATTAACTGCTCAGAAGATCGAAACATTGATACTCTTCGTGTTAAGATTCGAGATTTTGCTAGCACTGTATCTCTCAACGGGAATCAAAAAGTTGTAATTCTGGATGAGTTTGATTATTCTAATGCAAACTCAATTCAGCCAGCGTTGCGAGGTGCGATCGAGGAGTTTGCGGGTAACTGTAGATTTATTCTTACTTGCAACTACAAGAATCGAATTATTGCACCAATCCATTCTCGGTGTACAAACATCGAGTTTTCTATCCCCTCCGCAGAAAAACCTTTTCTAGCAAAGTCCATGATGGATAGAATTAAGTTTATTCTGGACACTGAGTCGATACCTTTCGATAATGAAGTTCTTGTTAAACTCATCATGAAGCACTTTCCCGATATCCGGAGAATGCTAAATGAAATTCAGAGGTATTCTGTATCTGGTCAGATTGATGTTGGTATTCTTTCCAACTTCGAGAGCATCAAGATTCAGGATCTCGTGAACGCAATGAAAGACAAGAATTTTACGGAAGCTCGTAAGTGGATTGTCTCTAACCTAGATAATTCACCTCCCGAGATGTTCAGAAAAATTTATGATACTATGTACGAGAGTCTAGAAAAGAACTCTATACCAGAAGCGATTCTAATTATCGCAGAGTATCAGTACAAAGCAGCCTTTGTATCAGATCAGGAAATTAATTTTGTCGCGTGTGTTGTTGAACTTATGATGAGGTGTGAATTCAAATGAAAGACTTAAAAGCCTTGGGTATTAATGTTGTGGTAAAAACTGACTTGCAGCGTCATGAATATGAAAATGAACATGGTATCATTTACCGTGAAAGTCAACTAGACGGTGCTAATGTTAATGTTTGGAGTGAGGTTCATTCTATCGGACCTGATGTAACCCTACCGGGTCTTGATGTTGGAGACTGGGTTTGTTGGAGGTTGGATTCTGCAGTTGGACATTACAAGTTTGATGATGTACCATATGATTTGGTTCCGTTTGATCAACTGCTAGTAGTACGGGATAGTGATTGATGCAATTGAAAGATTTTCTAAAGTCGATCAATGACACAAAGGAGAACCTTATGGACGCTGACAGTAATTGTGAGCGTCTGTATCCTCCTTTCGTGGTGAATCGTTGTCTCTCGTATTTTACTGATACTATTCTATACAGCAACGAAATGAACATGAATTATCATATTGACAATAAAATGCAATATGATTACTACGTCAATTCTGTAAGAAAGCGAAAGAGATTTAGTCGTTGGATAAAGGAAGAATCTTCGGATGATCTTGAGTGGATTAAGTTTCACTATAACTATTCTGACATAAAGGCAAAGGAAGCACTCGCTGTTTTGGGATCTGAAGGGGTCAAAACGATACGAGATATGTACGGAATGTCCGTTAAAACACCAAAAACCTAAATATATGAGTCTGCGATTTTATAGGGACTCATAGTTATGGATGAAAATGATGTATTTGATGGACTTGGGGTGGAGATTGAACTAAAGTCACCCGAAGACTTCCTTAAAATTAGAGAAACACTTACTCGAATAGGTGTCTCGTCCAGAAAGGAAAAAAAGTTATATCAATCTTGTCATATATTACACAAGAGAGGTAAATACGCTATTTTACACTTCAAGGAGTTTTTTATTTTAGATGGTCTAGAAAGTGATATATCAGAAAGCGATATCGCAAGAAGAAATAAAATATGTAAATTACTTGAAGAGTGGGGATTAGTTACTATACTGGATGATGATATAGAGCCATTAGCAAGTATGGCCCAGATTAAAATAATTCCTCATAAACAAAAGGAAGAATGGGAATTAGTTCCTAAATATCATATAGGAAGAAGGTAATTTACTATGAAACTTATTGTGAAGATGGCGACAAGAAGTCGTCCCGAAAAATTTAAAACTGTACTCCAGAAATATATCGACTTTCTATCTGGAGAAAATGAAGTTCGTTTTGTGATAACTTGTGATCTAGATGATGAGACAATGAACAATGACGAAATGCGAGAGTGGTTTGAAGAAACCCGGAAGTCTGTGGATCTTGTATATCGCTATGGTCATTCGAAGAGTAAAGTCGAAGCATGTAATGCAGATTTAGAGGATGAGGATGGTGATGTGCTACTCGTTACATCTGACGATATGATTCCTGCTGCAATGAATTACGATTCAATTATTGCACAGGGATTTGCTGAGGTTTTTCCTAATTACGATGGTGCAATCAAATTCAACGACGGGCTTCGTAATGACGCTTTGATGACATTACCTTGTCTTGGTTGGAAGTTGTACAAGGCGATTGGACATTGTTATCACCCAGATTACACATCTCTTTATTGTGATGATGAACAAACTCGACTTTGTGGTATATTGGGTAAACTTGCAGTATGTGAGATGATCATTGCAAGACATGAGTGGATTCCCGGTGATCATGAAAATGCAGACGATCTACACAAAAGAAATGAATCTTACTATGGTGTAGATGGTGAAGTTTTCAAGCGAAGAGCCGAAAACAATTTTGATGTTGATGAAGTTCGAGAACGTTTGGGACTACCAGTTCCAGCTAAGTCTTGATTTACTATATTATTGGTTAGTGATGAAAATTTTAATCATACAGCCGGGTAGACTCGGTGATATTCTTATATGTTTGCCGATTGCTAAGTTCTATAAAGATCTTGGTCATGAGATTTACTGGCCTGTTCTTTCTGAATACTCAGATACATTTAACAATATAGATTACGTTGAACCAATTGAAATTTTTTCTGGTATAGGTAATTGTGTTTCTGAGTGCTATAAAATGACTGGTGAATATGATAAAGTAATAGATTTAAGTTTTGGATTTCCCGGAAGTCAAGTAAATAGTTATCACATGAATACTGAATATGCTTCTAATTTTGTAGAAGCAAAATATAAATTGTCTTCTGTTCCATATGAGAACAGATGGAATTTATTATTTACTAGAAACTTAGAGAAAGAAAATTTATTATTTAAATTAAAAGTAAGTGAAACACCATATACCCTAGTACATGATACTGGTTCTTCGGGTAAATTGATATCTTTTCAAGATAAACATATTGCAGTAGAACCTATTTCTGGTTATAATATATTTGATTGGTATAAAATTGCAATGGAGTCCAATAGTATTTTTTGTGTCGATAGTTCTTTTTGTAATTTTATAGAAGGTGTTTCTGATTTTAAAAATAATAAAAAGTTTTATGTCCCAGCAAAGCAGACTGGTGAATGGGGCAGAACAACTCTTAGTAATAATTGGAAAATATTATGAAAATACTAAAAGGTAATCCGGATGCTAATGGTACTTGCTATGGTCATTGCGGAGATACGTTCAGAGAACTAGTTGATATATGGAAAGAACTTGGTCTATGTGAAGTAGAAGATAGTCCAGACTGTTTTTGTTGGGTAGAAGAGTGTGGTGATATATTACTATACGATTTTCCTAGAAATGATGACAGACACATTCCCAAATTTCGTCATGGTATTTTTGGTAATACTGTACCAATGGGTCCAAATTGTTATCCGTGGATCTTTTGGGCTAGAAGTCCTCGTCGTCTGATGGAAGCAAGAAAG
>Ga0070746_10000271_pt1 | contig 30384 bp, 32 predicted proteins | sample VirMetDEL_Mar_21_FD_77016 | JGI IMG/M metagenome (GOLD analysis project Ga0070746, IMG submission 77016) | Aqueous microbial communities from the Delaware River and Bay under freshwater to marine salinity gradient to study organic matter... | ecosystem: Environmental > Aquatic > Marine >...
ATCAACATTCTTGCTGAACATACCACCGGTATATCCAGGGACATTTTCTAGGATTTCTTGCATTCCTACTTTCCATTTTGATGAATCACTAAAATTTTGAATTTGTATCTTTAGACGGTTTTTAGTTTCTTCATCTCCAAGCAACGAACTGTTCTTCTTAGATGATTCCATAATAGTCATAAAGTTCTCGCGACTAATGACAAAATCAAAGATGGCTAATTGGGATACATCATCACCCTCTGAATTTTTACGTCCGATTAAGTATTTGATTTCAGGCTCACCGGAACCGCCTCGTAAAAACAGATAATCAACAAGGTTGGTGAAACTCCCATGGATACCTGTGTTTGGACTCAGCAATTTAAGACTTACATTTTCGTTATCGCCAGTGACAAAGTCTTCAATGGGCAGTGTACCACCGACGCGGTCTGCCTGCTGCGAGCCGCCGGTAAGTGCCGCCATAAATCCTTCGAACACAAACCCGGCAGATGACTCACTATAGTCATTTAGACAGGCTTGGAGGGCTTCAATAATCATCATCATATTAAGGATGGAATTAAATCTCTGACCGCGCCCTTTTCTTTCTGCTGTCTTTGGATCAACAAAACTGTTAACGTGCTGGATTCTTTCTTTGATACCACCTTTTCTGGTAATGGATGCAAAGATTCTGTCAATGTCTTTTCTTGATTGGCTGTCGGGATTCCCCCATGCTTCGTTAGGATTGAGCTTGGGAATAGGAATAGACATACTAAATCTCTCTCCCTCTTCAAGCGTTTCACCCTCGTTAAGCATCGTAGCTCCATGGAGCACTTTGCTAACCTCTTCAATCATCTGTTCTAATTCAGTGAGCTGTGAGATCGTTTCGTCTTTCTCTCTCACTTCAATAAACATATCTTTAATATAATCAGACACCTACAATCTCCTTAAATAATTATGTCCGCGATTCCCAATTCGACCGCTTCTTCTGCTGACAAGTATACATTAACCTTGCGCTCAAGAAGTTTCTTAAGATCTTTCTTGCTCATGCTGGTTTCATTGACCAGGGCGTCAATGTAGTCTTTTTGAATCTGCTGCATCGCTTCCATTTCATTCGCCAAGTTTGGAAGAGAGCCATGACTACCACCAATGACAGAGTGAATCATCACTCGACAATACTTTCCAATTTTGCGCTTGCCTTTCGTACCAGCAGCCAAAATCAATACGCCGGCTGACATGACCTTACCCATTCCAATCGTGTGGACCTCGGTGTTCGTACGCACCTGACGCATGACATCGTAAAGCGCAAACATATCATCAGCAGAGCCACCATAAGTACAAATGTAAAACTCTACAGGTTTGTTCTGTTTTCTGACCTTGTTCAGTTCATCCAAATATAATAAAGCGTGAACTAGTTCGGCGACTTTCTCATCAGAGACATCGCTAAACAACCCCATAAGCCTTAAGTCGGGCTCTTTAGACGGCGCTCCAAGTAATTGGCTGACCAACTCTTCTTGTTCTTCTAGCGACAGAGTCACTGGCGCTTGTTTTCTTTGCTTTGGTCGTTCGATAAAGAATCAACCAGTTTTTTTATTTTATCAATCACGGTTATGCTTCCAAAAGTTAAATGCTTCTTCCTTCCTTTCTTCGAGAAAGTTTGATGAAGATTCCCAGTCATCAAACACTATGCTATCTCTGTAAAATTTAGGGTGCATATTAATTAGATAATTTATTGAATTATTCTTTAAAATTGATATTTGCTCGCTAATGTTTTGTTGTATCAGACGACTCTCATCGGAGTCCGCTTCGCTTACAAGCTCCATTGTTGTATCCAAACTCTCCAATGCTTTTTGTACGCAAGATAAATAAATTATTTGCGAATACCTGATCAGGGATAGGCTGATGCGGCTGGCTCTAAAGAAGTAGAATGTCCTACAGGTCATATGCCCAAATACAAAAACCAGCAAGTAAAGCCACCAAGGATCCATTGTTTCTCCAAAAAAAATAACCACGCTGGGTGGTTATTTAATTATAATATAGATTATGTGGTTTGTCAACTACTTGGAGGTGATTCTGTTTAAAATCTTCTCGGCAAGTTCTTCAACCATGTTCTCTTTTTGGTTCTTCTCTTGAAGTCGAGCAGCTACGCGGCGTGCAACCTCGTTGACGATAGCATCTTCATCCAAGGACTCTTCCTCATCATCAGCTTCCATCATTGGCTCCTCGTCATCACCACCCATGTCCATGGCTGCATCACCCATATCATCGGCGGCGTCTTCCATATCGTCGGCAGCGTCTTCGTCGTCCATATCGACCTCGACCTCGTCACCAAGGACATCCTCAAGTGCACGCTCAAGTGCGCCCATGAAGTCCTCAATTGCGACCATCTTGCCGGCGGCGGGGGCATCGCCCATGTCCATAGCATCATCAGCCATGTCATCAGCAGCATCTTCCATATCATCTGCGGCATCGCCCAGATCCATGGCGTCCATCTCGTCGTCTTCTTCTCTCATGTCACGCATTCCGGGAGGATCTTCGTCCTCATCATCACGCATGCCGGGTGGCTCATCACGCATACCGGGGCGCATTCCACCCTCTTCCATTTCTTCTTCATCGCGCTTGGCGTGGTACATTTCTACGACCTTGGCATCACCTACTGGGCCAATGTTTGCAAGTTTAAGAAACTGACGTACTTCAGCTTCAGTAAGTAAAGTTTTACGGGACATTTAAATTTCTCTCCTTAATTAATGAAATTAAATTCTAGTATAAATAGTATTGTTTTTATCATTAGCCCATATCTTTAAAAGAAAAAAGTTCTGAGTTTTTGATTTTCTTGAGCGCGCCGGATTCTATTTGTTTAACGCGGGCAAACGAAATCTTTAGTCTATCGCCTATTTCTCTTAAAGTCATACGACCATTTTTATGAATTGATATTAGACTACAGTTATATTCATCTCTGTAATCAATAAAGTATTTGCAGTCTAGTTTTGCGCACCTCTTCTGAGACCTGAGACACTCGCGACTGCATTGTAGTAAGCCATCACCTCTCATAAGTTTGGGTGTTCCTCCGAAATGAGATCAAAGATATCTTCTACCTGGTCCTCCGACAAGCCTAGATTGTGTACTAAGGCTTTACCGGCAGTTCTAGCTTTGATGTTTCTTTGTTTCTTTTCTTTTGATAAGTCACCGCTCTCAACCACATAGCTTCTGATTCTTTCATCATCAGATAGATACCCAGAGATAAGCGAACGAAAAAACTTAGCTTGTGTCATTCCGTCGTTCTTTAGCTTGAGTGATAGCTGGGCGTGCCTGTGATCTGTATCGGTAAAGATTATTCTTTTGTTATTTTTTCCATAGTTGTTATCTTGGGACATTTTCACCAAGCCCTATTAAGAATATGTGTTCTGCTCTCTCCCAAGCCAGCGCTGGTCTGCATCACGAACTCAGAACTAGCGTGTAGCTCAGGAATACTGCGTGCGCCACTATACGATAAGCCTGACCGAAGACCTCTCTCTAGACTCTTAAGAATCTTGGTGACAGAGCCCCGGTATGGTACACGTGCAGAAACTCCTTCGTGAGAAGAATACTTGCCACGCCAGCTAATTTGTGCTTCCTTACTTGCCATCCCTCGATAAGTCTTCCATCGAGTGCCATCAGCTTCTTCAAAGACATTACCCGGTGTTTCATCTGTGCCGGACAATATTGAACCACACATGATACAATCTGCACCAGCGGCGAGGGCTTTTACCATATCGCCGGAGTTTCTTATACCACCATCAGCGATAATCGTAACATCGCGATCGGTCTCCGCACAATCTAAGACTGTCTGTAGACCAGCAACCCCGTGTCCGGTTTCGATCCTTGTTGAACAGATAGAGCCGCCGCCAATGTTACAGCGCACGGAATCAGCACCCCAATCAGCAAGGTCATTAATACCCTCAAGAGTGGCGATATTGCCAGCCATGATATGTAACTCATTACCAAAAGCACTTCTTAGTCTGTGGAGCGCATCCTTCGTTAGGATATGATGCCCGTGAGCAACATCAACACACAGAAAATCAACACCCAAGGCATTCATGACAGCGGCTCGATTGAGGTAATCGCCGGTAACACCAATGGCAGCCCCCACAATAATGTCAGTGTTGTGATCATCCATGGCAATATTCTTAGCCAAACTAATGATGTCAGCTTGTTCTTGGATAGTATTGTATCTGTGTACAATGGCAGCACCACCGTAGACACCGACCGAGACCGCCATGGCGGCTTCAGAGATAGTGTCCATGGGAGAAGCCAAAATTGGAACCTTTAACAAAAGACCGTTACCTAAATCAACTTCCGTTGATACTTCAGATCGCGATCGAATGTCGGAATATTGTGGTACCAGCAATACGTCGTCGTATGATAATGATTTTTTCATAATGCCACCCTGTTTAAAAAATTGCAAATGTCACTGACCCGATACCAAGTTTTATCATTTGGATCCTCTGGTTCAGGAAGTAAGTGTAGCTTTGGTCGTCTATCTGAGATGTGTGTATTCACAACAAAAATAGTCGGCACACCCTTAAATCTTAGCTTGTCTTCCAACTCAGGATAGTCGTCGATATTGTATGCAAAGAAGTGCATGTCTTTATATTCTTCTTTATTTGAGACATCTACAAAATAGTCCTTTAGATTGTGACAAAGGTGACAATTGTTAGAGTAAAACTTTAACACAAATGTGGAATTTTCTTTAATGTCGCCGCGCAATACATTATCAAGTGCATCACGCGAAATTCTAGTTACTGCCATTTAATACCTCCTTGGCGGTGTCCATACAGTCAGGGCAAAATAGTCTTACTACATCTTGCTTGACTACTACTGACCATGATTCTACCATTTCTTTATTCTTCTTGTCAAACTCTTTTTGACATATTCCGCATAGTTCCGGCATCTTTCCGAATTGTGCTACTTGGCTAGCCATCTTCTCTGAGGCTTCTGCACCAACTTGCTTCTTAACGGCTCTTCGTTGTTTCCGGTTCATCGGTTCATGGCTCCAAAGATTTGTCTTTGGTTTGAGCCATCGAAGACCACCACCGCAGACGGGAATGGTGCAGAGTTAGCGCTGTCGCCGAACTTAAGTCGCCCCTTGACAAAGTGGATCTCGTCAGCCTTCATGACATATTGGTGCCAATACTTTGTGTCAGTTCTCGCCGGGATCAACATCACCACTCGGGTGTTTTCGTTGCGAGATTCCTCGTAAGCCTTCTTAATCCACTTCTCGATGCCACGACCATACGGAGGGTTAATAAAGCTCGTATGCCCTGACCAACTATGTGATAGTCCGTCGTCTGCTTCGGTAAAGAACTTAGTGCACTTTGCGTTATCTGCGTCAGCGCAAGGGTCCAAGTCAAATGGACCGAAGCGCCAATTCAGCTTATTAAAGAAATCTTGCGGTGTTGCCCACTGTCCCGTTTTGGACGAGAACATTACCACTTGTGTTTGCTTGTTCATTTAAAATCTCCTTTTCTTTTTCAATGATACGTTCGTTTGATATTTCACAATATTTTTCATTTTTCTCAATCATGATATAATTTCTGTTCAGATTCATGCAAGCCAGCGCCGTTGACGAGGTACCTGCAAAACAGTCGAGGACAATGTCGCCTTCGTCTGTGGTGTGTTTGATAATATTTTCTAATAGTGCCACTGGCTTCGGTGTCACATGACCACGCTTTTTGGAATCCAGATCGTAGTTCCAGACGCAATGATCAGTCTTCTGGTTGTGAAACTTTGGCACTATGTCGTCATACGTCAAGCCCAGGTGTTTGGTAATTGGCTTGATAGTTTCGCGGGTTACATAGTTCTTGCCGGTTTCAATGTTAGAATACCAGCCAGTCATGTTACCATTTTTGGAAAGTATCTCTCTGGATATTGTTGTTTGTTTGACACCGAGCCTTTCTCTGGCTTCTTTGAGCTTCCATGAATTATTGAATGTATAAAACATTATGTACTCACACATCTTATTAAATGATGTCAACCCTTCTTTAACAACGTAACCATCCAGAAAACCCTTCTTAGGAGAACCCTCAAAACGCTTGTTCCACACAATAAAGTTCTTTAGAACAAAAGAGGTGTTTTCGCTAATTTGACGGTCCAACTCAGCGGTCATACGAAAATCATTGTGAAAGAAAAAGAACGAACCGTTGTCCTTAAGAACTCTTTCGAGTTCTACAAAAACATCTGACATCCAGTTGAAGTAGTGATCTCCGTAAATGTTTTCTTTGTTGCCGCCGTATCCCTTGCGTACAATACCCAGCTTGTCCCACTCATCCTTACCAATATTGTAGGGAGGGTCAATACACACTAGGTTAACCGACTTTGCCGGCATCTTTTTTAGTTCAGCAATCGCATCACCGCAAACTACTTTATTAATTAATTCTTGCACTCATTTCTCCTTTCTCAATAGTATAACCTTGGTTCTCTAAGATGTCAATCATAGACTGGAAAGTTTCCTTTTCGGTCTTTTCACCTTGAATAATATTGCAGTCACGATGAATCCATTGTGTATTTCCCGCGACATGTGCCGTCTCTTGTTCGCCGTTAATGTATGGATGAATGTGTCCGAGTTGTGCGCTCTTTTCGTCACTAGAGCCGTGCTCTGTAATAAAGTGCTCGACAAGAACATGTTTCCCACAAATCCTACACCTTAGTCCGTGCGGGTGTTGAAGACGAGAAAGCTTCTGTAGGAAAGAAACCGTGTCTTGCCGTTCAATATCCCATTCGTCAGTCGATATCACTGGCAGGTCAGCTATAGCAAAAACTTGAATTGCCAATTGAATATTAATCATGAAGCAATCATATGGCGTAGATGCAAAGCGTTTTGGAATGCATACACCGTGTTCGCCTCTTGTGTTTGCCTCGTAGATCTGCTGCTTTGTGTATTGCACAGGGTAGCAGCGATCTGCACGGTTTTTAGCGGCACCCTTGTTCCCTGGGGTGCTGTATGAATCTAGTTGCAGTTTCGCACCAACCTTGGTGTTAAACTCTTTAACGATTCGTGACACCTCCGTGTGCGAGCATCGGCCAGTGTGTCCTTTTTTCTTGGTGCACATATGACCGTGCTTATTGCATGGTTTCCCGCAGAAAAAAGACTCAATAATTTTATTGTCCTGATTCACTGTTGTTATCCTGAATAATGTTTAGGTTATCAAGAATAGTGTCAATGTCAATCTTTCCAGTATGCAGCCGATATGCCTTAACAGCAGCACGAATCTCATCCGTGTTCAGCCATCCGTTTTCCTTAAACTCGGTACGCAACTCACGGCGTTGCTCCTTATATGGTTCCATCGCATCTTCGATTGCCTTCAAAGAGCGGATATATTCTTTTACGTATTGTTGCTTTTGCTTGTCAGTCATCAAAACCTCCTAGTGACTACTCTTAAAGTATAACACCATGGGAGAGAGGAGTCAAGCTTTAACTCTAAAAAGGTGCCAAATAAATTTTCTGACAACATCATCTTTTTGTTCGTCATTTTCACACTCGGCAAACTTATAATTGTATGTTGTTTTAACTTCTTGTAGAGCGCCCATGATAACATCTCTCTCTTTTTTGAACCACTTGATTTGCAAGGAGAAGTGTTCCGTAACGTATATGTTATATTTCTTAGCTATTTGAATTAGCTTGAAGTATTTCTTATTGTCCAGCGCGCTTTTAGCCTTGGAAAAGTCCCAGGACATCTGCTTTTTAAATTCATCGTTAGCTGTGAAGTTTTCTATTCTGTCTGGATGTAGCTGCATTGCCAGCTTTTTGAACATCTTGTGATAATATTCATGAAGCTCTTTAAACATACCAACTTCGTCTTGCGTTTCTTCAAAGAGCGGCGCTTCGTCTGGTGTATCTATTTTCACAATCTCAGTTGAGCCAGTGTATTCGCTAACCGGAGTTTCTTGCACTTCTTCTGGGTTTACGCCGTATAGATCCGCTATTCTATCTTTATTATCTTCATTCAGTTTGTTAAGGTCTATTTCGTTCCTAACACAAAACTCTCTGTAATACACTTCAAACTCGCCGGCTGCACCTTTTACAATGTCGTCAAGCAAGTCCATTTCTTCATACAGATATTCCAACTCATTCATGAGTCTGCGGTACTTGATTTTCTTGGTCTTAATCATGTACCATAAGTAGTTTTACTTAAAGGTCATTTTAACAGTAGCGTCAATTTTAAGGCTTGGTACACGCAAATGATTGGCTAATTTGTGCTTCTTGCACTCTTTTGCGTCCAAAAACCAGTCTGCGTGACCTTTGTCGTGCACAATATCAAGGAAATAATCCTCATCCTGTCCACAGTTCTCTGCCATCATATGGTATATCTTCTTGTTGAGTCGTTCAGTCTCTTCGGCAGATGCTTTTATTTCTTCCACCTTGCCGCGGTCCATTGAACTAACGTCGTGAATCATAACAGTTGCATCAGGATCCATGTATCTCTTGCCTTCTGCTCCAAAACTGAACAATATTGCACCACAGGACATTGCTTTACCTTGCACGATAGTTGCAACAGGAAGGGCGCTGTGTTTAATATCGGAGATCATAGACATCAGGCTATAGACTTGACCACCATAACTATCAATTATAATGGGAATAACCGTTTGACCGCTGTTGTGTGCTTTTCTCATTAATGCGGAAAAGCTTTTTGCGGATGCTTCATCAAACTTGTTTACCCTGATAATAACTGGCAAGTCATCGACGAGCTTTGGCTCTTTCAAGAGCGGACTAAATTTTTTAATTACTTTCATGTTTATCCTAATAGTTTAAATGTTTTGCCGACAGCGTATGTCGAAAAGCCCCAGTTCTCGTCATATTTAAGACGAGCCATATACGGGCGGTTGAGATGAATGACATCTCTGTGGGGCTTGATACCCCAGCATCGGATTCGTGTCAGTTCATTGTTCGAATCAATAACTTCAACAATCCAATAATCTTTGCCATTCTTGGTTTTCTTTGGAGTAATCTTGCGAGGGATGAACCAGCATACCTGTAGTTCTTCATCAAACTCAGAGATAGGTGGGATATACTTTTCTTGTAGCTTCTCCACTGTCTCAGTACTGATAACCAAGTTGATTGGGAAGACACCAGTGAGATCGGTTTTAAACTGAATCACCTCTTCCTCACTGAAGTCGCCTTCTGGTCTGAACAATTCAATGTTCTCGGAAAACTTCTTCAGGTTCTTTGGTCGCTCCACCACACAGGCAGACCAGAAGTGCTTACGACCTGAGAAGCGGTCATCAACAATATTGTCTAGTGCGCCGCCGCGACAGAGAGCGTCTAAGGCTTTCTTGTTTAGCTTAGAGTATGATACTTCCTCACGGAACAGTAGATCTTCTGCATTCATGAATGGGCGATTGTCTAGAATCTGTTCGATAGCTGACATGCCCAGACCTTTAATAGAGGTGAGGGGCTGGATGAGAGTCTTACCATCATCACTAATCTCCCACACAGTACCAGACTTGTTGACGTCAAGAGGGGCAATATCAAATCCAAACTTCTTTGCGATATTGATTGCTTTCTCTTTACGAGTCTCTGGTTCTTTATCCAAGAACGCAGCCATCCACTCTGCTGGATAATAGTTCCATAACCATGCACACTGATAAGAGATGATAGAGTATGATACGGCGTGTGATTTATTGAAACCGTAGCCGGAGAAGAACTCAAACTTATCCCAAAGGGATTGTGCTTCGTCTCTATTGATCTTCTTAGCTACACAGCCCTTAATGAATTTCTCGTGAAGCTTAGCCTTGTAGCTGTTCTTACCGGTTCCCTTCTTGGTCAACACCTTGCGGAGCATGTTACCCTCGTCGAGGGTCAAGCCGCCAAGCTTGTGAGCCAGTAGTGCAATCTGTTCCTGGAAAATCAGGAAACCAAAAGTCTCTTCGGTAATCTCTCGTGCCTCTTCGGACAGATACTTGATGTAGTGGGGACTTTCCTTAGCTTCCACATAGTCAGCATCAACACCAGCGGACAATGGACCGGGGCGGAAAATAGAGGTAATAGCGGACAAATCAATGATGTTGTTTGGCTTCACCTTAGTGCAGAACTGCTGGGCTCCGTGCTCTGTGAACTGGAAGATGCCCGCCCACTTACCGGGATGAAATACGTTGCGATATACTTCTTGATCATTTAGATCTAGAATGTCAGGATGCAAGTACTCTTCGTAGTAGTCTCGGATCTGTGCGAACGTAGGCTCTTCGACACCGTGATGGCGCTTGAGGATGTGATAGATTGCACCCTCCATCATCTTGAGTGTAGACAAACCAAGCAAATCGAATTTAATGAAGCCCATCGGCTCAAGGTGTCGGACGTTCTGACCCTCTGCCCACGGAGCTTGGCGCACTCCGCCTGAATTAATCAGGGGCATGCTCTTATCTAGATTCTCGGCGATAACCACACCACCAGCGTGACGAGAGCAAGAGCGCACCTGACCCACCAGACCTTCGACGTGTGTCTTTACAGCCGGGTGCTTGGCGAGATATTGTCTAAGCGTTGGAGAGAACTCCATAACTTCTTGCCATGTTGGTGCATATACTCCAGCCTTGATACCGTGCTTCTGCTTAGCCAGCGGGGTTGCTTCGCGGATCATAATAGATGTGACTGTGTTTACTTCCGTAAACTCAATGTTATACAGCTTTGAAATATCTTTGATCAAAGACTTAAGTTGCAGCGTGTTCCAATTAGAGATTGGCGCAACGCAATCTTCTCCCCACATTTCAACCAGCTTCTCTTTCAAGGTCATACTATCGGACACATCGTAGTCGATATCTGGGTAGTCTGTTGCGTCTGAGCGCAAGAATCGAGAGAACAGAAGTCCATGCTTGATTGGATCTACCTGGGTAATGTTTAGCGCATATGCTACCAGAGAGCCCGCAGCCGAGCCGCGTCCCGGACCTGTGAGCATCATGTCTGTTGCCACATCCACGATAGACTTCATTGTCAAGAAGTACTTTGAGAAGCCTCGGTCATCAATGACATTCAATTCAAGACGCAATCGATCTGTATATTCCTTATTGGTGTGAAGACCCTTGTCTTTCAAACCCTCTAACGCATAGTTTACTAGTGCCTGCGTGGCTGTAAACCCTGCTGGAACAACGAATTCGGGGAGGCGAACCGTATTGTCGGGCAGGAAGTTCTCAATACGCTCGAAAGCGATCCTGTGAGATTCCTCAATACTTTTCAAGACTACATTGTCGTCATACTCAAACCCCGTAGATTGTGAGTACTCCTTGTAGCTTTCCCAGATCTGGTCACCATTCTTAGGGTATAGTTCATACCCAATCTCCTCAACACCTTCAGGAAGTTGAGACTCTTCCTCCGCCCATGAGGGACGTCCCTTACCAAGCCAACCAAGACGCTTGTAAAGTTCACGGTCCTTCCAAGCATCAGGGTTGGGGTAATGGCTATCGGCTGTCGTGACCAGTCCAACGCCAAACTCTTTAGCAACCTGAATAACATATTGATTCAGCTCATGTTGCTCTTTAATATTGTTCCATTGCACTTCGGCATACCAGCGATCACCGAAAATGTCAACCATACGTGCTGTTGTTTCACGCATAGCATCGAGCACGGCTTCGGCGCCGTCTTCTCGGTTCTCCCAGTAGTTTCCGGCGTACACCCCACCAAGACAAGCAGAAGAAGCAATGATACCCTCATTGTACTTCTTAAGTAGTGCATAGTCGATACGTGGGTAACGATAGAAATTCTCCGGCTGGTATGACTCAGATACCAACTTAAATAGATTGTTCAGTCCTGTTTGGTTCTGAGCCAACAGGACAAGGTGGCGCCGGCGCTTGAGGATGCCTTGGGTCTTCTTGCTATCACCCTCATCCTCCACGGTAGCACCTGACTGCGCATCCTTCTTGATGGCGCGCGCCTTCTTCTTATCTTCCATCGCCTGATTGTAGGCTTCATGCCATTCAGCAATAGAAGGCGTAAAGTATGCCTCGCAACCAAAAATAGGCTTGAAGTCCTTGCCGGCTTCCTGCATCTTCTTGGCGTGTAGCACTTGATATGCCAGACCGTTCATGTTGCCGTGGTCTGTCAGCGCCAAGGCATCACAACCATTTTCATATGCAAAATCCATATGATCTTGTGGATACCCAATGGCATCAAAAATAGAGCCTGCTACCGAGTGGGCGTGCAGACCAACAAACTTAATTTTAGAATCAATACGATTCATTTAACCCTCCGAATTAGTATATGGTATTGTAACATGCTGTCGGGGTCTTGTCAACTCATCCAGGGGCTTATTTATCGAATACTTTGAAGAAATATAATCGGCATAGCTATCCCAGCGCGATACGTCAAAATACCACTCTAATTCAATTTCTGTTCTTTGTTGTGAGCCTAAAGGCTCGTATATATCACTTAAAGTAAAGTGACGAGCGGACCACCTCTCGTGAAGCGGGAGCTTCTGGGATGGATACTGCTGGTTTGGTAAAGGGGGTAAATACTCCCTTGTTGTCTTTTTGTTTATCGCTCTTCGGCATTGTTTAAAGTCTTCTCCTGTCATGGTGAATGGCAGATATTGGTTGTTTACCACACTCTGTCCATTATGAGTAAAAAATAAATTCTTGGTTTTGTCGCGAATCAATTTCCGATGTTGTCTTATAAAGTAGATATCAAAAACCCCAAACGGAAAAGAAATGTAGTATTTTTCCGGTGTTAGCCATTTGGAGATTTTGTGAGAAGTCATATAGGCAGCATGGATGCCTTCTATTATTGACCAGCCGTAGCTATCTCTTTTATTTTGATCCTTGGGTTTGATTCCGACGTAATAAATAGGTATCTCTTTCCTTAATTGTGAGTAAAATTTAGACTCTAGGTCTCTTTTGTAATATACTGGGTCATATACCCAGTCGCCAACAGTCTTTCTTATGATTGGTGCGAGGTCGTCATTAGCCACAATCCATATTGTATTACAACCAGCCATGGCGCACTCATGCACCGACTTCTGTATCAGGTTGAACCCATCACTAATAGGCATAAGCAACTCTGGAAATGATACTTCCAATTCTGCCTTGTAATTAGCAATTGGTATTATACCGCTAAGGTGAAGTGACATTTAGTAACTCTAAAAATCTATCGGGTGAACCCTGAACATTCGATAGAAGCCGGAGCATGCTCTCTTCGCTGTCGGTGTTAATCTTGATATTATGGTTCTCTGTTGTGAGTCCATTTCGACAGCGGTGCGTTTCGCGTCTGATGCTAGTTGTTCTAAAATCATAGTGCCTAGCCGTACCTTTCTTTGTGTATCCACTTAATTTCCCTCTCATTCCGTTGTCTTTCATAATTTTGAGCACCTTGAAGCGAGCCATCGTTTCTGAGTAGTCAAAATCTATTAGTTGCGACTCAGTTAACTTTGATACCGCACAAGCATCTCTAACAGGAGTATTTCCGTCAATGCGGTCGGAACTATAAAACCATATCTCGCTGATAAAATCATCGCTTGTGTGTATAAAGTCGACTTCATGCTTGCCTCCACTATTGAACGCAATATAATCATAACATATGTAACTATGTTCGTCAAGCTTGTTTTTACGAACAAAGCCGCTAGCGTTGGGATCTCCGAAATAATAGCACTTGTCGAACGACGCTTCAAATATCTTTGAGTAGTCATTTGAACAGACTATAGATTCTTCATTGCACCTAATCGTTTTGCACAAATTTGAAAGCGGTGTAAGCCCCCTTAAAGACAAGAGAAAATACAATCGATCCCATAAAACTTGCTTGCGTGTGCCAACCTCCATCTCGTCGTCAAACGACAGCAGCGTTTTTGCCTCACATGGTATACCGATTGGTGTGTGCTTGGGAGATAAAAAATCAAATCGGAAAGGTGTGTCAGGTTCCGTAAAAAACACCGGGTAATCATTTACATAAGCAAAGATTAGCGCCGACAACGAACTACCGATAACAATGTTCTCGTATTCAAAAGCCATTTATATATTATGGCTTACTTTTTATCGCTTGTCAAGTCTCTTTTTCGAAGACCTTTTGAGTTGAAGCCACCATCTTTCCAGTTTGGGTGCATTATGTGTTGTCTTTCGCTATAGTGGCGCCAACCTAAAGCGTGCCCGAGTTCGTGTTCCAATACTCTCTCTTTTCTGCCATTCTTGGGTAATATGAATATTTTAGCCATCACGATCTTGCCCGTGCTGTTGCTGGTATACAATCTTGTTGCCGCCAGATGGTTTGCTGAAAATCCCCCCTCTGGCAAGGTTATTATGATTTCACCGTATCTGGGATTCATGCAATCCATAATAAAGTCTTTATATGCATACTCAAATTTATAGCCTAGGCGTTCCCAGTATTTTACAGCGTTTTCAACCCGATACATTGTTAATTGTGTGCTGGCACAAACCCTTACTTTCGGCGGTGTTTCCCATTCAGCTTTTCTAGTTGGCTTACCAATAACAAACGCATCAATCGGCTTTTGCTCCGAAACATAGATTATATTTTGCAATTCTGTACTAGAAATACAGCTCAGCAAGAACAGTAAAAGAAACCCCACACAATATATAGTGCTGTGTGGGTGCCCTTTTCAAAAGGATCTAACTTTGATGCCACTTTTCTTTAATATATCCACACCTGAAGTGTCTCTATATGCTTCGCTGTAGATTACTTCGTCAATCCCGGCGTTCACGATAGCTTTTGCACATGTCCTACAGGGAGAAAGCGTTAGATACAGTTTCTTTTTCTTCGGATTGTTATAATCTAGTTTAATAAGCGCATTGATTTCTGCGTGGATCATTCCAGATTGCCCCGGATTACTTGACTCCACCTCATTTGGACCGCCGGCGTAATTGCCATTATACCCAATTGCTAAAACTTGACAATTATCTTCAGATACTATAACTGCCCCAACTTGAAATCTTGGATCGTAAGATCTTTTTGCAATTGTGTGGCAAAAGTCCATCCATATCTCATCCCATTCTGGTCTCATTCTTCCTCAGTAATTTCGTCGAGTAATTGTTTAATGTCAAGACCGGCGCAGTCTATCTTTCGCTTGCTTATATGGTAATGACTAACGAACCCTGAAAATTTGCCGTAAGCAACTTCCTGTTCGTATTTAGTTGATGTGTTTCCGAATTGATTGACTGGGGTCTCGTATGGAATGTCAGTCGCAGAATGTACAGCTTGCCACAGTGCCTTGAGTGCTTCAATTTGTTGTGGGTAGAATCCAGTAAATGGATCCAACTTTTCACCATGAACCCAGGCATCCTCCACAATCGGTCTTTCACCAAAACCATTCTTCTTATACCAATTTTGATATCTTGGATAGTAAGCATTGGTGATCTCGACACCGACAGAAGCTCTATTGGTACGCTCTGTGCCTGCGTGCCAAGCTGCGTGTTGCATATCCATTGTCTGATATATTGTTCCGTCGTTGTCAATTAAGAAATGGACTGATATGCCGCGCTTTTCTAGAATATTGTGGCAAGATTCTGAACTCAGGCATACATCCCAATGATTTACGAAATACCTTATCGGTCTTGTGGGGCGCGCTGAGTAATCGTAGTATTTACCGCTAGTTGTTTGCATGCCACCATCGTCACTCCATAAAACAAAGTTATCCCAGTTTATCGGATAGTAGACTCCATTATATACTATAGATTTGGAATATGAATTACCAGTGTTCTTGCAATATTCACCAACTACGTGCGGCTCTTGTCTTTCGGTCCACAATCTACGGAATGTGGTGGGTCCGCAAAGTCCGTCAGCTGGTATATTCCTCTTCTTTTGCCATTTTTTGATAGCCCTAACAAGCTTGTCGTCAAAATATCTTTCACCAAACCAAGAGGGCTCCCACCCAAGTTTTTTGGCGGAAGCCTCGTTGTAGAAATTTTTGTCCATCAATCAAACCTTTAGGGCTACAGTACCCCCACGACATAATTTTCTAATATTATATTGTAAGTAGTATTATTTACTACAATTTCTTCTATCATCGACGAATCGACAACGATTTTACTACCTACTAGTAGGTCGAATTTTACGTCATCAGACTTTTCTACGACCTTAACAATTGAGTGTTTTTGTTGTTCAGGCTGATAATCCTCGGGTAATACGATTAGCGATTTTTGCTCATCGGTGCGTTGATCTAAATCAACTAAGATGTGTCGGTTTACTGGTTTAAACATTGTTTCTCCTTAAATTTCACAAGTGTCATTTGTACAGAATTTTGTACCCGAACCACCCTCTTCATCGTCGATTCGAGTGACGGGACTAATCTTGCTTGACATCTCTTCGTACTTCTCTTTTGTAATAGATTCGTATGGAGCTTGCACATATCCCGTCTCTTCATACTTCAGGAAAGATACAGCCTTAAGTCTTGTCTCATACATTTCTAACGCGCTCCGAATCTGACTCGCCTCGCTTCCTTTAAACGAGACCGTAACAGACACTGCGTTATCCGCCCAATAATTTTGATATTGGGCTGCAATCTCAAGCTGCTCCCACATAGAAACATCTCGTTTTCCCTTTTCAAAGTGTGGCTCCTTGACAGGAAACTCAACAACAGAAGTGTTCGGAGAGTATGAATCATCTTCAACATTATAACCTGCTTTAATTAAACTTTTAAGAACTTTTGAAGTATTAGAGAATCTGATTCGTCTAATGTAGTACTCGTCTTCTGGGAAATGAATTCCTGGAGTGGAGCCATTCAAGAGAGAGACGGTGCCTGATGGCTTAATCGAGGTCATCTTAATAGACTTTGGAACGCAAAGCCAATTTGAATACTCGGTGTCTAACTCCTTAACGTAGCCGTACGCATTATCACACCAATCAAGCATCGTTCTACGACCATGCTTATTGAATGCCTGAATAATGCCAGACTGCGACAGTCCAATGCGTCGGTTCTTGAGCATCTTGGCGTTAGTTTCTGGCCAGTGTGTATTAACAAGCGTAACAGTCTTGCCGTATAAGTATGCACACTTAAGCGTCTTTACATAGTCTTCATAATCATCATGCTTGGCTGGGAAGGTTTCGACGAGACAACACATCTCAGCGTTGTGAAGGCTTTGTTCAACACAAGGGTTAAAACCAACGACCTCGGCATCATCGTAATTAACACCGTCCTTAAAACGTCCATATGCTCTCGCGTTCTCAAGCCAGATCGTACCAGGCTCACCGTTTTCTTGAGACTGCTCAGCATGCCAAGTATAGTCCATGCCAACAGTAGCGTTGTAAGAGTTGTTAGAGCCCCAGCGATGATGGTACAGCTTTTCTTGATCATTCTTCATCTCAAGATAGCGGAAGTCGTCGGCATCACCGAGAGCGAGAGCAGCAGAGCGGCGTACATTTCCAGAGACCACACAGCGACCAATTAGGTTCTCGATGTCAACAATATCCACGGAAGTGATGGCTTCGCCAATCTTGTCTGAGAAAAGTTGCGTTAAGTTTTCATGAAGCTCGATGAGTGGACCGGGACCGCTTGACGTGCCACCAAAGCCGCTAATTAAAGCGCCCAACGGTCGAATAGCAGAGTAGTCAAACTTAGGAACCTTGTGTCCGAAAAAGAAACCATTAAGAAGTGTTTGTACAGAGTTAACCCACCCTTCGCGCGAATCATCAATCACAAGTACGTCATTTGTATATTCTGGCTCTTCGAATGTAATCGTGCCAGCACCCTTCGTGTCAAAACCGACACCAACACCAACCATTAGAGCATCCATAATCCAACTAAAGATATAGCCGCCCTTGGTAGAGAGGTCCTGAGTTGACCTGAAAGCGCAGTTAAACAAAGCAGCGCCGGTGCGCTCTTCAACAAATTTGGTACCCATCATCCACAATCCACGACCGGGCGGTGTCCACTTAAGATTGAATAATCTATCAAATGCATCCTTAGCAGTTTTTTGTGCTTTGTTATCATTCCACTCCAGACCAAGTCTAACAACATGCTGTTTTTGCATATTAAACATGCCTTCAATAACACGACGGCAAGTTTGCCACCATTCTTCGGAACCCTTCGCTTCCGGATCAAACTCGCTAAGACGGCGAGCGTATGTACGTTTAAAAGTTACGTAGCCGAGCGGACCCCAAGGGACTTCTGCGGTTGTATATGGTTCAATAAAAGAATCAGATAATCTGAATCTGCGGATGTTTTCGATAGTTTTCATTTTGATGTTCCTTTAAATTTTTGATACTTCGATTGTAAGTAATTTCTCTGCATTTTCGGTGTTAACGCCACCGGGCTTGTTACCACTGCGTTTGCTGCTGTGGCTGTAACCGCGTTTGTTTTCGGCAATACTCTAATTTTGACGTTAGAGGTATCCATAAATATATCATAGACCATCCCATCGGGTCCATTTCTGTTCTTGGCTATGAAAATTTTTCCAGTGTTGTTCTGTTTATCGTCGATTGTTCGGGAGACAGAGAAGATAAAGTCTGCAACGAAGCACTTATTAAACGCTTCGGAGATTTGCTCCATTGTGATCACCTCGGCGTTCAAGCCCGATCGGTTTGTTTGAGATGCGGTCCATATAGGGCATCCAAATTCAGTTGATAAGCCTCTTAACTCTTCATAGATAGACTCTAGCTCATTTCGCTTTTCTTTGCGCACCACTGTTGGCTTGAGCAAGTCTGCGTAATCTACGATAATCATACCGGGTTCAATGCCTCTTTTCGTAAGCTTGTTAAGATGGTTTCTTATTGTAGCAGTCGAAGCTGATTTTGTAGGATATTCTTTAACAATTAATCTCCCATCTAGATCTTTAATCTTCTCGTAGATATCTTCTTTGAACACATCGAGTTCTGAAAGGGGGAATTCCGTGATACAGCTATCATATCTTTTGCCGATTACCGTGTCCTGTAGCTCTAAGGTGTAGTGGACTACTGTTTTACCTTCCATGATCGCGTTCGATCCAAGATGTACCAAAACCATTGACTTGCCAGCACCTGTCGGCGCAACTACCACACCAAGCTCAGATTTGCCCAATCCGCCACCAGTCATATCATCAACCTCTTTCCACCCAGTTGTAACGGGTCCGCGGAAACGAGGCTTATATCTTTCTTCGAAATCTGCCAGAAAGTCATGACCGAAATTAGACTCAGAACCGAGCTTAAGCGACTCGTTGATAATCTTTGAAATCTCATCAAAAGAATTTGATTGAAGAAGTTCTACAGACTTCAGCATCGCCTCTTTTAAATTCTGCTTACGACAAAACTCAAGCGATTGTTCTTTAATGTATTCTGAGCCGTCAATTTCGCTGGAGCGAATCTTAGTGAAATATTCCGTAATCTGCTGGGAGAGAACTTTGTCTTCTTTCTCCAGTTCGGTCTGCAGGATGGTGTCAATAATCTGTTGAGATGGGTGCTTGGCGTAGCGATCTCTGTAATCTACTATCTTTGATGTGAAGAGTCGCAGATATTCAAGTTCCAAAAAGTTAACGTCCAGAACTTCTAATATCTGATCTGCGAACGGTCGGTCGTCCAAGATAAGATGCACTAGATCTTCTTGAAAGCTTTTTCCATATTTGCTGAAACTTGGTTTGTTAGACAATTGTACCCTCCCGGTGATTATAACTGGTTACTCGCAGTAATGCAAGTCAACACGACAATAAAATTTTATTGAGGTGTGTTTTGAGATCTTCCCAGTTAAGTTCACCGAAACCATCCTCGGTCATAAGTGAGAGTATCTTAGTTTTATTAAATGTGCAGTCAAAGTTTTCAATGGACTCTTGCACAAACTTTTTAGCTTGAACTGAGAGTAGAGGTGCGTACAACTGCATCATTTTATAATTATGTGAGATAAGTCCTTTCCCCTCGATGATGTTGCTAAAAAACTTCAATTTACTGTCCGCTTTTTCGCAGAAATCTACTAACTCGTTGATAGTATAGTCTTTTTCCGAAGCGAGAAAAGACAACCTTTTTTTGACCGAAACTAGTCCGGCACCTTTGATCCCTGGTAGGTTGTCTGAGGCATCTCCGACTATCGCCCTTGCCAATGCCATGTTTGTAGGGTGTACACCATATTCTTCAATGATCCGCTTCTTGTTCATCAGCTGATCGCTCGTTGGTCGATATACAACAGTCTCATCATCACACAACTGTAGGAAGTCCTTATCATTGGATATGATGACCTTTTGCCAGCCATCATAGCGGCTCATCCTAGACGTAAACGAGATCACATCGTCCGCCTCAATTTCAGGCAACATGAGTTGAATAATTGGCATCTCATTGAAGTAATCAACAACGCGAGATTGCTGCCATATCTTGTTCATAACGATTTGGTCATCTGTGAGGTTATGCACCGACCTGTTTAGTCTCAGGGGCTTTCTACCCTCTTTATAACTCTTATCGATGCTCTTACGCTTAGCCGAGCCATTTGGTCCATCCCAGATTACCAAGATTTCATCTGGCTGCGTCATTCGCACTAGCTTTTGCATAATCTTAATCGTGCCCTTAATGCCACCGATCGGATCTCCATTCGTTGACAAAGAAGGATCCACGATATACGCTCGAATAAACATATTTAATGCGTCAATGATTATGACGCGCTTTCTTTCAGTACTCATAAAAAAACCCTCCGATTGATAATATTATAACCAACCGGAGGGTCAAAGTCAAGCACTTTTGTTCATTCTTTTATTGGAACCGAAATATCTTCCGGATCCTCGTAATAAGTGCTAGCATCGCCTTGTCGCTTATCAAACTTCTGCACAATCTCTTCATCCATAATCTGGATTACTTTGTTCTTGAACTCTTCGTCTGAAGTTACAAGGCTGGTCCATTTTGAAGGCTGGAACTTCTTAGTGTATCCATCGGGCATTGACAGTGTATACCAAGCTCCTGCTGATGAAAGGTGTTCGCAGCCCTTAATAGCATCGAACCACGATTCTTCATCACGAATTCCAACATCTTCAGTCCCCCACATGATACGGAAGGCACACGACCTGCCTTGAGTCCCAAAACGGGATTTCTCAAGCTTTACCTTAACTTCGGAGCCAATGCGGAAACCCTTTTCATCTTCAATAAAAGCAGACTTAGCCTTTCGACCGGTCAACCAAATACGAAGTGAATAAGCATAGTGCATTGCCTTACCACCAGGGGTGATATAAGGTGTAGTCATAGCGATTTGTCGCGCCATCGGACCTTGTGGGATGTTTGTCTTCAATTGGTTCAATACAATGAAAGTTGCTCGCTTATCAGCAATGGGAATAACCAACTTGGACATACCCTTTGCTAAAATACGAGCCTTCACTGCCATTGAAGACTGTGGGTTGAAGTCTCCTTCAACGTCCGAGATTGATGGCGTGAATGCCAAAGAATCCCAGATAAATACAAGCTGCTCGTCGGTTGCTCCAAGAAGTTCTTCAATAGTCTCAAGGACAAACTCCACAGAAGACGCCTGAACGTACATTAAACGCTCTAGGTTGCATCCTGCTCGCTCCAAGAACATCGGGTCGATGGCAGACTCCGAATCGAAGTAAACGACCATCTTGCCCTCTTTCTGGGCGTTTGCTGCAATCTGCACAGCCATGTATGATTTACCAGTTGCTTCAAGTCCGGCAATCTCGGTGATCTTGCCAACCGGAATACCGGCAACTTTACCCTTACAAATAATAGAATCCAACCAACGTGATCCCGTTGGAATCCATTCCTTAACAGAAGTCGGGTTATCTCCTGTTAAGTCGTGAGCCACATTCTGACCCGCTTTCTTATTTACCAGTTTCATTAGGTCTTGCATATTTACACGACCTGCCTTTGCTTTCGCTTTAGCCATTTTGGCTCCTCTTAGTTATTTGTTATAATACCACTGTATATTAGTGGAGTCAAGTATTATTTATACGCCAGCTAATTTATATAAAGCTGGACCTGTTTCAAGGTAGTTCCTCATCAGGACACCATACTTTTTTGATCCCCCAGACTTCCCTGAAGCCCTTTCTACTTTTGCTCTCATTTGCACAAGGACGCTTTTATTTCCCGCCGCGTCCTCGTATATGATTTGAATCTTGGGATAAGAGCCGGAAGTGTTGATAATGGGGTATAGGTTTGCTTTTTCCATCTCGGAGTAAAACTTTTTACCAAATCTCGCCCTCTTAAAGCCACCGGGTAAAATTTTCACCAACTCAACAAACTCTGATTCTGGTCCAACAGCACCAGTCTTTATGTAGTCCGCTAATAACTTGACAAATTCAGCCTCAAATTTATCATCCCGTAGCTTTGATTCTAGAGTTTTGTACGCTTGCTGATATATCAGGCTTGTCGCACTAGAAGCCATTTGCAGGTAGCCTCCAGCATTAATCTCTTCGCGTGACGAAAAGGGCTTACCAGCTGGTATGCTATCAACAATGCTGTTGTATTCTTGCTCGGCGTTTGATACGTCAATGCCAAGAGGCTCCCAAAAGGCTTTTTGAACCTCAAAAGCTTTCCCGGTCTTTTGAGCAAATTGTTCGCCCCCCTTTACCTTTAACGACAGTTGGTTTCTTAATTTATTGCCATCTACGATTATTGATATGTCTACCTTAGTTCCTTTTTGATCCTCTGTTCCCGCTGCTTTTACCAGTATGTTGTTTGATTTTTTGTTCGATGCGAGGCGTGTTGCAAACTTGTGCATCGGGGGACTATTCACATAGCTCACAGCTCCTTCATACTCACCCTGCAAACAGGCTAAAAGATTCTTGTCTACAAGAGCTTCAAAGGGGCGCTTGGGCATTGAAATAGAGAAACTAACAGTATCTTCGTGCTCATCACTGAAGTCTGGAACCACGTTGCTAACAACAGTATTCATATCCTGAATACTTGCCACCTGAGCGATAACATCAGACACGCTTATCATTTCTATTTTACCGTTTACTCTCTTTGAAAGTTTAGCAGCAATGGCAGCAGCCACCACACCTTCGGCAATATCGCCTCGATTTGGTAACTTGCATTTTTGTTCTGTTAGGTATGAATCCCAACTCTCAATAATCTTTTTCATTTCCATTACCCCTTAATTAGTATCTCAGATGACTGTTTACTCTTGTTCATACCATAAGTCCACTGAGCTTCGATAATTTCGTAATCTTTATACATCTCTCTTATCTCCGGGCAGTCATTATACGACATAAGCCATTGACCGCGGTTTGTCAAGAGTGAATGTAATCTTTCATGATCAAACGAGCTGTGTAGATTACCGTCAACACCATATAGCGAGTTTTGTGAACCCTCAAGCATATAAGGAGGATCAAGATATAAAAAAGCCCTTGGGTGATACTCAATGGCATCACCAAAGTCAGCGTAATCTACTCTAAAGTTTTTACGCTTAAAATCTCTAAGTCTTTGGACTGACGAATCAGTGAATCTTGCGTATGAGGCTCTCTCAGACCATCCCCCGCTAAAAGTAGCGCCAGAGAAACTTGCTCTATTAATAGCGTAATACTTCGCTGCTCTTTCGTAAGAGAACATAAACGTATCAGTCATCAAGTCTTGGCGATACTGGTGGAATGACTCCTTAGAGCAACCGGTAACCGTTTCCCCGTTTCTAATTATATACTGTTCTCGCAGGCTCTCTACTTCGTCAGCTAAGCGTGTGTTATCTTCACACAGAGCCATCCAGAACCATACAAGCTGCTTCATCTTGTCGTAACCAAACACTTCAGTGCCACGGTTAGCTAAAGCAAGCTCTACCGAACCACCCCCGAAGAATGGAGAGCAAACACGCTCGACACTTTCGGGAATATGAGGTAGGATATGCTTAATGGCGCGCGATTTACCGCCAGGATATCGCAATGGTGTCTTCATCAAGCCCTCAAAAAAATGGCACACATTAACCGGTGTGCCAGCGGCTGCAGCTACTCTGTTACAGCATCAGTAGCTGTGGTTTCCGTTGTGGGTGTGGGGGTATTTTCCTCTACTGTGGAAGTTGTGACTTCCTCGGTAGAAGTGGTAGCGGAAACCTCGACTGTGGTGGTCGCCTCCACTGTTTCGGCTGCAGAAGTGTTTTCACTAACCTCTGCTGCTGGCGGCTCGAAGCTGCATTGTCCGTAAGTGGTGGCAACGACAAGCGCTCCTGCCACAAAACTAACTTGCACCTTCCAGCGTGCTAACATTGACTTCAACCATTCCATAATATAATCTCCTTGTTTATAGAATAATGCGGCACCCTATTCCTAAGCCGGGGTGCCAGCGGCTATCTAACAAGCTACTTAGTTGCCATCAATTCATCAAAAGCCGCATCTACGGGATTGACAGTGGGCTCTGTGTTATTATATTTGCTCGTCTCGGTGGAGCGAGACTCAGCAGAGGCACCACTCGCCAATTGCTCATCTAGGATGGCGTCAATTTGTTCGGGGGTTAGACGCTCGAAGAGTGAGTCAATATCGGGGATGCCGTCTAGGAGGGCGGGGATGGCCTCAGTGTCCTCCAGTAGAGCAGATGTGTTTCGACGCATCTTAAGGCTTGTTTGTGGGTATGCACCCGGCGTTGTTGGCTTTGTGTAAACCAACGAAATGTCAGTTCCTTCAAGAGTATCAGTGATGTCCCCGTATTCTGGGTCCAAAATGTATCCGAGAAGCAACTCGTAAGCTCTCTTTCCGTAACCGTAAACCTTTACTCCCTCAGTTTCGCGTCCTCGGACGACTACCGGTGAGAAGTAACGTGCACGTACAAAGAGAGACTTTGCAAGCTTTTTGGATTCTTCGTCATTTTGATCGCTTCCTTCTCGCCAAAGCTGAGAAGCAAAGTCACAAATCGGACAGCGCTCACCATAATTGCGCTTAGGGCATGGAATACCGCCCCTGTGATCTCCAACGTTGTAGTGGAAATACATTTCCTTCAGGGGGTCTCCGTCTGCGGTTGGTACAATCCGAATAGTTTGGTCGCCTTCATCAGGCTTGAACCATACGGAGTTACCATCCCCCTTATCCTCGCCACGAAGTTGGGCAAGTTTCTTTCTCATTAGTTCCATATTGATTGACATTAGTTTTTTCTCCTATTTGTTTGTTTAAAGTATATCGAGCTTTCCTCGATATCTAATGTATCACTCTTGTTCTAGCTTGTCAAGAGTATTTTGTTGAATTGCGTTTGTGTGGGTAACGCAGAACCCAAAGTCTTGCAAATGTGTCTCCCAAATCCCGTATGAAACCTTGCGATATGCATTTCTTGGTTTCTCTTTTAGGAGATCGACGATTCGCTTATGTAATCCGCTTTCCTTCTCTAATCTGTCTTGATTTATGCATATATAATAACACGTCTCTCGCGGGATGTCAAGGCTGAAAAGCCACTTTTCTGACAAAGTTTCCGCATTGAGTATGCCGATAGTACGGATTCTGTTGATATCCGATGGCTTAGCCATTTGACCAATTTCCGGCTCGGTGTGATTGAAAAAATTAAGGTAATGCACGCATGAAAAGATTGTATGATTTAGCTTCTCATAATAGTTCTTGATAGACAAACCGGTGATGCTGTTTTCAATTTCCAAGTTAGACAAAATGGTCAGTGAGCTGAATAAGCCTGAACGGGCGTATTCTTGCAATACACCAAACAGCAAGTTTTCTAACAGCTTTGGAACACCTGTAAGTAACTCCACATCAGGCTTGATGTAGAAGATTTCCAAGTTTTTGTCTTTGATTTGCTCTAAAATACCAAGCGCATAACTTGAGCTGTGGGATGAGCCCACTATAAACACTTGCACCTTGTCATTTAGGTCTTTGAAAAACTTAGACAAATCAGGAATATTTTGTTCGTACTTTTCTGGGCTATCATAGCTCTTAAGGGCACGTGTATATTTCGTGTTTTTGTAATTGCTGCCAAGTTGGTATACTTTATAGTTGTTGTTCTGCGATTTGAAATTCTCTGCGATTGCAGATGCAGCATTGCCTATCCCTACAATTGAAATCATAGATTTAATACTCCAATATCCATATAGTCTTTACCAGCCTTAAGATTTGTGACAAACTTGTCAAGCTTGTTGTTTGAGAAGATGTCTTTAATCTCAGGAATAAGATATCTCTCTTCATCGGGAATGTCAAGTACAATTTCATCATGTACGATATGTGACACGAATGAGCGCTTGTTTTCTAAAAATTTGTCGATAGCGACAGCCCGATCATTGACCAAATCGGCAGTTGTGCTTTGTACAATGTAATTGACTGCCTTGTATGCGTCCACCTCAATCTTTCGACCAAACACAGTTTCAATGTGTCCATCGTTGTAATACTTGTCTAAAAGCGCCTCGCGATCATAGAGGGATTCTTCGATCTTGTTGGAATCTGGGTTGTACAGCCACGAGAAAAAGAACGTCTTTGCGGATTCTCGGGATTCTACTCCTTTATCTTTAAACACGTTCATAACATTCCATTCGTGCACATCGCCAGGAGGCTGCTTTTCGCCCAGAAGAGACAATACAGTGCGAGCCTCAGCTCCATTGTAATCAAGTGAAATAAACCAATCGTTTTGTGGCTTGACTAGTGCCCGTAAATCCTTTTGCATCGTAAGAATGGGGAAAGAGCCTGGATACGTCGACAAACGCCCTGTTCTAGTTCCAAAGATGTTGTAGTCAATATGCTTGGGTCCATTAAGTAGCTTTTGTGCTGCTTGACGGCTTCTTGACGAAGTAAACAGTCCGCGGGCATCTTGGGTGTTTAGATTGAGGTTCTGATATCTCATCTTATAAAGCAGTTTTTCCACAGCTACGAGATGATCGTAGATTACAGGCTTTTCGTAGTTTTCAAATACGTGCTGGGTAATTTGGTTTTTCATCTCCAAGAACGAAACAAGAAAATCATGTGGCACCAAGTCAAAGAAACAGTGGTCTCGAAAGTTAATTTTTGCTATCTCAAATGATTTCTTGTAAGCATTCATCTTCTTTTCGAATCTAGTCAGTTCTTCGATAAGGTGTTCAGGGCAACACTCTTTTAATGTCTTGCCTACAGCGCGAAACCACCCATATTCAATAGACTCGTCTTGTAAAAACCCCGAATATCTCCAAGTCCTCATATTTGCTAACGAATCCGGAAAAGTGCCCTCATCAAAATTTAGCCGGCCATCGTGATAGATGCCGACACACTCTTTTTTATCATCTAAAGCTTGAAAATACACTATTTCCTCAAATCATCTCGCCTTTTTTGAATATATCCCAAAGAGCCGGAATAGTCAAATGTTTTGTTTAACAATTTTTCAAAAATGGTAATCGCCGGTACCGTTCCCTCGATTTTTGACAAAGCTATGGTATCCCGTATTAGTGTATTCATTTCGTATTTAGTAAATTTGCTCTCTTCTTCTAAAAATCTAATCGTTAGGTACAACTCTAACAGGTAGTCATCTCCGATCTCAGCGACAAAATCATTATATTTATAGCTTTTAACCTTATTGATGACCGCCCTTGTGCCATTATAGTGATTTTGGGTTGTTGTAACGATCGTCTTGGGTTTGTTGTCTGAATATATGTTGTATAGGAACAGTTTAAATGTGTTGAAATGGGAATCTGCAACCGAATCATAACAATTCGCTATAAAAAGCTCTCCCGAGCTTATTGCCGGGCTGTACGCCTTCATTTTTTCAACCATGTTTACTGAGTTGATGTCTGCAATAATTCTGTTCGGCATATTACAGTCTACCATAAACCCATATGTGTTACAAGCGTTTAAGAAGAAGTCCCAGTTTTTACTTCTGTAGAACTTATCGTATTTGGTTTTATCATCATTGGGGTCTAACTCTGCTAATTCAATGACGAGTCCATTAACGCTCATTGGACATTGTCTACTTTTGACAAAAGCCGGATACGTTATGACTTTATTTTTTAGATAACTTTTTATGTAAGGCATTATAACATTCACAAATTCAGTAAAGTTATGAAACTTTAAATTATTGTCTGATATAACATTGCCGACTGCGACTGAAAATGATTGAGTATAATTGTAGAATATCTCTTTTGGATCCAAGTATGCTGCTGTTGGGACTAAGGTGCTTAGAAAGTCTTCATCGGCGCTTATTTCTCCAGTGGCAAGTTTTAATTTGAATTTGTTTTCAAGCTCCGCGAAGGCATCAGCAACAAAATTAAACACACGATTAGGATTGGGCGTGCTTGTTTTAAGGTTCACTATTTCAAGATATTGGCTGTTTGGCACAATAGGCTGGAAGTATCGATCAACGCGACCATAGAGTCGCTTCTCGCCATAATTAAAATCAATTAAATTGCCAAGCTTGGACCTAGAAACAGTCTTAAACATCTGTTTTTTCTTAAAAAGATCTTTTGGGTTTTCTTTATCATCTTCAATAAAAAATCTACTCATTGTTTATTCCTATGCCCCTTTTGGTCCGTTGTTGGCTGAGCCTTGATTCCCCTGATTAGGGTTAGAGACGGTTTTGGAGCCAAGTTTGCCCGTAATATTCTCAACTTCTTCTACAGTAATCTCAGCATCGGAGTTATCAAACATGGCTTTGAATAAACCAACAGCGCTGTCTACAATGCCACCGAATAACGATTCTGATACTGTGCGCGCCTGCTGTGCTGTCTTGTTTTGGTCCTTGTTGTTAGGACCCTCTTCTGCAGACTTACATCCACTATATCTGTCGTTATTTGATTCGTTAGGAGCGGCGGTTGGTTGCTCTTCTGTCTCTGGCTTCTTTCTCATTTCTTCATCTGTATATTTGTTAGCTGATGGCTGCCATTGAGTATTGAGCGTTGTTTCAAATCTACCCTGCTCAAACGAATGGTGAACCGAATTTACAAAAAAGAAGCCACCAACGCCCAGCATATCCTGTGTAAGTTTCGACATTCTGGATCTGGTCTCCGCACTTAAATAGCTAGTTACGCTGTTTGGGTCAATGTAAATAAATTGTCCAACATGTACATTTAAGTTAAGGTACATGGTTAATGTCGCATCAAAAATTTGCGTTAATTGTGCCAGACCGTCTTGTGAGCCCTCTTGACTCGCCATGTGGGCTGCTTGCAAGTCCTTATTATCTAATCTGGTAAAGTTTATTTCTTTTAAGACTCCTCGATTTTTTCCAAGCTGATAAACTCCAATACCCATGTTGGCTAATTGATCGTTGGTTTTTGGTATTGCAAACGGCGATCTTGGTTCATGAAAAATCATATAATCAAAACCCTCTTTCTTGCCTTTGTTTAGTATTTTATTAGAACTAGTTTTGATTAATGGTCTATAGTCATTATCTATAAGCTGGTATATCACGGATTTGCGACCTGCCGCTTTAGTGTCCGAATGTCTTAAAAGTGTCAAAGGATCAGTATCATACTCGCTATGGTGCGACTTATAGCCAAACAGATTCGTAGTAGAGTAGATTTTGGACACACCAAGATTCCCAACGTCATTATATTTTGTATTGCCACGCAAAAAAAGTTTAAGATAATCTTTTATAAAATCAGTGATAAATTGAGCCAGCGGGTATCTTACTCTTTTCGATCCTTCCATCTCACCTACAAGCCACGAATTAAAGTGTTTTAAGGGCACAGGGATATCGCCTATGCTACAAACAATTTCATTTTCAGTAAAAAAATCTTTTACGGTGGTTGGACCAAGGACGACCCGGAGTTTTTTTAATTTATCAGCATTAATCGTAATATTATTAACAGCGTCGTTATTTTCAGTTAGCATGGTATCGCCGCGCGCGGTCTCCTGACTAATACCCAGAAACTCTGATCTGGCTAGCGCGCTCTCATCTGTGGAGTATTCTGTTAATAACTTCTCTATAATAGGAACTATATTTTCTTTTCGATATAATGTCGTTAAATTGTCTAAAATTATGTTGATTAAGTCACTTACATAAAAATATGGTATTTGATTTGAGTTAGGGTCAACAGCACAGTCTCTAATCGTGCTTTGAGGTGGTGCTTTTTCCTCCATATCGTTTTGCATTGATTTGGCTTGTTTGTTCGGATTTGAAATATTTGTGTATGCTGAGCCCAGGACACCAGCTTTGAGCCCGAGTTCATCCTCGATCATAGATGAGAGTGGAATGCGAGTACCCAAGGCTGCCATCATGACCGCTTTTCCTGCAACGCTGCGGTTTCTGGCTATCTCATTTTTTGTGGGCGATCCCTCTACTGTGTAAGAATTGAATACATCATTAAAAGCGTTCATCACTTCTGGTGCGATGTTAATGTAATATATCTTACCTCTTTTGCGTAATTCTTTATTTAGGTTTATTATCCTACTGCGATAGTATTCTTTATTACCCTTCGCAACTTGGTCCAGTCTGAATCTTGCAGCTTCTTTCGCTCCACAGTCCTTTGTGATAGCGGCTGCACCTAATTCAATTTTAAGATCACGTTCCACGTCTTTCGTCTGCATAAATACATCAAATTGAGCAGGACTAGAAAACGTCGTGTCTAGATAACCCTTAAATTCAATAGTCAGCGTGACGGACCCATCTTGTTGAAATTCAAAATTGTGTCCGTGCGGTTTCAATTTAACTGTAAGTGAAGTTGCGTCTCCTGTCAAGCCAGA
>Ga0070746_10000273_pt1 | contig 30341 bp, 34 predicted proteins | sample VirMetDEL_Mar_21_FD_77016 | JGI IMG/M metagenome (GOLD analysis project Ga0070746, IMG submission 77016) | Aqueous microbial communities from the Delaware River and Bay under freshwater to marine salinity gradient to study organic matter... | ecosystem: Environmental > Aquatic > Marine >...
AGAAGGGATGGTGTCTACGGCCATTCAAAACAGCCGTCTTCGACATAGCTGGAGGTTTTCCGACAAAGCATATATCGGAAACTTAGCTATTCGATTCCGGGAGGAGTTTGCAAAGCGAGCGCTCGACAGTATCCCTCCTGGCGAGTTTAGCGACCACACATTTAGGGATGCCTTGAGGGAGCAAGCCAAGCCGGGGAATGTCCAGGAAATTGTGGACTTCCTAGTCGCAGACGATATTGAGCCGAGAGACCCGAACGCCGATGTTATCGGCCTGCTTCGCAATGCAGATGTTCTCGTATTCTTGGACCGAAAATTTGAGGACGAAGAAGTATGGAATACCGATGGCCGGATGAGCTTTGAAGAGCAACGATTCTACAACTCTATGCTGGGCTGGGTCACGGAGTACCGTGGGGCCAACCCCGATGCCGTGCCTCCCCAAATGGTAAGCGACTTTATCAAGGATGACGGCGGCTTTGAGGCTTTCCACAAAAAGGCTGCGGAAGCGGATGCAGTGCCAGAGCAGGCTCAACTAACGCCAAGGCGGCAGAGTCTTATGAACGAGCGCCTGGAGTCTGCGCGGAAGGCAGAGGAAGAGGCCCTGGCGGATTTTCCAGAACGGGTACTCCCCGCCCCCCCCAGCAAATCAAAGATTAACTTCATGCTTAAGGCGAGGGAGGACATCCCTGCCCTGCGCCAAGACCTTGGACCTATTTCGGGCTGGGAAGAATCCGACGAATACAATAAAGACTCGACGGTTAGTCAGTACAGGAAGGGGAAACAAGAGCAAGAGAGAATCCAGCGGGAGCAGTATGAGGCGCGAGATGTCATTGGGCAAAAAAATAAGGCTCGGCCTATGAGTTACGATTTCTTTGCATTGCCCGATAAAATGGTTGCGGGATTAATCGAAAAAGGCGATACAGGATATGGCCGATTTGGATTTAACTACGGAGACATCCTGCTAGATACACTCCAGTACCGCATGGCGGGTGGCCTTATTGACGGCAAGCCTTCCTACATAACTCCCGAAGAGCTAGAGTCAGGAGAACTTAGGATGCCGTACCGCAATGTCTTGGTGCCCGTCCCTAAGGCGGAGCTTAATCCCCGCGAGTACCTTATGGTTGCGGACAAGGAACAGCTTGAGTCCTACACTAGTGAAGACTGGATGACCCTTTATGGGAATCTAGATGACACGGTAAAGGAGAGCCTTGATAGATATGTTGAGGCTGGGGCCGCTGCCGATATTCCTGAGCTTCTTTATGGCCTGCAGGAAGACCTGCTTTACCTCCATTACCGCATCGACTTAGAAAAGTAAATGGCATACGACCCACGGAAAGTTCTAGAGCTTGATGAGGCCGCTGGCGTGGAGCGTGGCTCCGAGGGCCTGCTCAAGCAGTTTGCCCTGGCTCCCCTGCGCGGCGCAGAGGGCCTTGTCAAGTCAACCTACAACTTGGTTGATTTTGTCGGCTTTGATGTCCTGCCGGATTACGACGAGCGATTCCTCGGGACTTCGAGCCATTGGGCACCCGGGCTTCTGGAGGGCATCACGCAGTTTGCTGTGCCGTACGGTGCCTTTTCCAAGGTGGCCGGCGTCGCTCGACTGACTGGCATGAAGGCGTTGTCTCGTGGTGAGCGTCTTGCTCGCCGCACGAAGAACTACGCCCGGATGACTGCCGCAGGCGCTGCGGCTGACTTTGTCGCCTTTGACCCTAACGAGGGTCGCCTGAGCGATTTCCTGGTTCAGGTTCCGGGCATGGAGAATGCCCTGACGAGCTACCTCGCCACCGACATGGAGGATGGGGAGCTTGAGGGCCGCTTCAAAAACATGCTCGAGGGCGCGCTCGTGGGGCCAGTCTTCGACGCCGTTGTCTCCGTACTTGTCAAGGGTGCCAAGGCTAGTCGCCATGTCGTGAAGCAGCGCGCCACTGGCCGCAGCGACGAGAGCATTGCCAAGGACTTGAAGGGTGCCGAGTTCGATGCGAGCGATGACCTGTCGCAAATCCTCGAGGCGTATGCCGGCTACGACCACCGTCGCTGGATGCTCCTTAACACCCTGGCCAACACCATGGGCCTGGACCGCACCAAGATTATTGCCGACCTTGACGGCAAGAGCTTTGAGGAACTGGCAGAGCAGGCTGGCAAAAGCGTAGATGAGTTTGCTGGTGCGGCCAAGGGCTACACCATTCCTGCCGGCACTGACCGCGTCATCCTTGGTGCCTTTAAGTCTGCCGATGTGACCACCGGCGTCCACGAGCTTGCGCACGCTGCGCGGCTCCTGCTCTTCAACAAAGACCTCCCGGCGGATGCGCGCCTGGGCCTTGACGATGACCTGATTGACCTAGTCGGGCGCGAGATGGGGGCCGAGCTTGACGAGAATACTGGCAAATGGACCTACGGCACCGACGCCGAGGAGAAGTTTGCCGAGACATTTGAGCGGTACATCGCCGAGGGCATTGCCCCCACGAAGGAGCTTGGCGGTGTCATGGGCACCCTGGCTTCGTTTGTGCGCGAGATTTACCGCGGCATCACGGGCGGCGCTATGTCTGCCGAGGTGTCCCCTGAAATGCGGGGCGTCTTCGACAAGCTTATGCAGCGGGGCGACATCCCCGATGTGCGCAAGAACCCCAACCCGGAGCGACAGTCGCATGGTTCGGTCGGGCAAGTGGGTGCGCTCTCTGACCCGCTTTTCCAAATTGATGAAAAGTACCTAGAGGATGTGCCGGACGATGTCGAGGTGGACTACGACGGAAGGGTTGTCCAGAAGTTTACGGAAGCCTCTGGTGAAGAAACAAAGGCAAAGCTAAAGGCGCTGCGGGAATCCCACCCGAACCCACTAAAGTCGCCATCGGCATGGAAGAGGTTCATGGCCAAGGTGACCGGCAAGGCGCGAGTGCCTCGCCCCCCCGTGCAGCTTATGCGCGAGCTAAGAAATGGCCGCATGGCAGAGCGCCTTGCTCGCATGACGCCGCGCCAGATTGAGGCCGTAAACGCCGGCCTGGAGCTTACGAAGGAAGTAAAGGAAAACCTTAACACTCCAGAGGATTTGGCTCGCCTGTTTTACTGGACTAAGCTCAGTAACTCCGCAAGCCCCTTCCCTCAGGAGGCGGCATTTATGGACACCTTCGATGAGATTGTTCCATGGATTGAGGCTGCCAGAAGGGGCGAGTTTGACCTTGATAAGTACCTGGAGTGGGCAGACAAAAGGCTTCCCGCTGGCGGTGAGCGCCAGGGCGTTAGCGTAAAGAGCAATGTTAACTCCTTTGGCGAGGACTTCCTGAGGAAAGTAAGCGACGCCGCGCGCGAGGGGGAAGACCAGCTTGGGGCAATCTTTGAGTCTTGGACTAAGTCGGAGAGCACCGACGATGTAGTTATGGACTTCATGGGGATGTTTTCCGGCTATGGCTTTGACACTAAGCTGATTAACTTCGCCCGACTCGCCAGTGGTCATACCGACATGCTGGTCCTGGACCGCATTCAGCTTCGGCAGATATTCGGCCTAGAGGGCAACGACTACGAAAACTTCATGGAAGCCGCGAGCGGCGCCCAGGGCGTCGCGCTTTACGGGGCTATTCAGCGTGGCCTTCTTGAGGTTGGCGAGCAACTGTACAAAGACGCTGGCCGGATAGAGCCGTTTGAACTGGCCCGGTTCCACTGGGAAACCTGGATTGACAGCGCCGGCAGCGAGGTCGCGCACGAGACCCTTGGCCTGTTTATCGAGGGTTCTAGGAAGTACAAGGGTGCTATCAGGGAAACCCGCCCGAACAAGGCTGCGCATGGTTTCTCATACGGCCCTAAGGCTGGCGACACCTGGATGCTCTTCCCGTTTCGCGGAGATGAGGCTGTCGCGCTGACGCGCGAAGAGTATAATGATGTTGCCAAGGCAATCACGAGTCCCTCAAACGGGGTCGTTCCCACTGGCTTCCAACTAGACGACTACAAAGATAAGAGTAGCTGGCACCATGACGGACAAGTTGACACCGAACAAATCGCAATCCTCGCAGCAATCCGCTCAGGAAGGCTCCTCACAACAGAGGGGGATGAGGTCATTGTTAGAGACCTTGACCCAGATGAACGCGCCGACCTCGTCGGGGATTACCGACTCTGGCGAGATGCAGCCAAGGTACGGAGGCTCCATTCTCGACTTGCTGAAGCAGAAGGCTCATCTTACACCAGAGCAGCGCGCGTATCGGAGGATGATGTACGACGAGCAAAACTAGGTAAGAAGGCGAAGATTAAGGCCGTCTATCATCCCACTGACCTCTTGCGGGAAGTCTTTGGGCAGTACGCCTCGTACCCGGACTGGGAGATTTTTGGCGAGAAGGCAGGGAAAAAGATTCCCATGGCCACCCCGGTCTTCTATGAGCTTGACCTGGATGACCCGGACACCGTAAAGCGGTTTATCCAGATTGGCGAGCGGAACAAGAAGAGCCTGGGTGACAATGGTGCCACCGTGGACATCAAGTCTGCCGAGGAGCTTGTCGGTGCCAGGGCCTTCGCTACCGCGAGTGGCCACATGGTTGCGGTCCTGAAGCCTGATGGCGACATGACCAACCTTGTCAAGAAGTCATTCTCCGACCCAGACAAAGACACGGTAAAGGGCGTCGCTCACGCGGCGCTGCGCGTCCTCATCGACAACGGTGGGCGCAAGGGCGATAACTACGACGGATATCTTTCTGATATCTACACCCCTCATGTCGAGTTCACTGGCAGCACTAAGTTCAACGAGGAGTTTGTCCCCGACGAGTTTAAGGCTCACTTTGAAAAGATAGGCAACCCTGACATTGTGTCCTGGGTTATCCGCCCGATTCAGGCGAAGCCGGGTGAGATGGGTCCAGACCCCTATCGCGTAGATGGTGGCCCAATGGCCAAAGCCGAGTCCTACGACAAGGACGGCTACATGGACATGATTGCGGACCGCGACGCCGACCTGGAGCGCCAGCAAAAGAGGCTTGAGAATCAGCCGGGTGTGCTGTTCCAGACTGCGACCGACCGCAACCCCATCATGCGCGAGGCTGCGCAAAATATCGGCAAGGCCGGCGGCTTGACGCAGGAGGGCTGGGATGCCCTAGTCGATGAGCTAAAGCCTGTGGTGCAGTACCGCTTCGTGCCGAAGCCTGCCACCAACGAGGAGATGGCCGGGGCCTTGTCCAGCAACAAGAAGGGCAAGGTGGGCGCCGCTCAGGGCCTCGAGCCTGGACATCCTGTTGGCCTGCGCCTCGACATCCCGGCATACCGGGACCACGGGGTATGGGTGCCGACGATTCACGAGGGCGTAGGCAAGCCTACGGTCATTGGCCATGAGGGCGCTGCAGCAATCACTGGCGCGAGCTTTGATGTGCCCGAGAAGGCGGCACTGCGTGTCGCACAGGGTGGCGCCAAGTCACCCTTCGCAGTCATCAAGGGCGAGTTTGATTCTGCCGACGCCAAGGCTATTGAAGCCGAAGCGCAGGCTGCACTCAGCGACCCGGCCTGGACCCAGATTGGATTCGACCCAACGCGCCATAGCTACTTCTACGACCGGGGCGACCACCGCCGCGTCATCGAGAGGGCGGAGCGCGTCATCCAGGTCGGCCCCCTGGTCCTCGCGAAGAATGCAGAGTTCTCTGAGCCTCGGCGCGTGCTGTTCCAGGATGGCCCGGAGGCGGCTACCCGCGCTGCGCGAGATGAGAAAGACCTAATCAACTGGGACAAGCTCAGCGAGAAGGGCGACCTCAATGCGCGCGTGCGGGAGTTCATCGAGAATGACCCGCTGTTCCGCGGACCCCGCGAGGAGAGAGACCCGGTCACCATTGACGAGCAGCGAGCCAAGACTGCCGACTACTACGAGCGGCTTGCCGAGGAGCTTGATGTTGACTATGTCGATGTGGACCTAATCTCCATCCTGCAGGGCGATGCCAAGCAGCTAACGGAGGTCACCTACCGCGTGCGCGCCATGCGGGATTTGCTGGCGACAATCTCCCACCGCTTCATGCAGGCAGCCGGCGAGCATATCGATGAGTCGGGGCGCTTCGTCGGCGACGATGTCGCGCTTGTCAATGCCATGCGTGAGCGGCACATGATGCACGAGACCGCGCGTATCGTTGGTGGCGCACTCAGTGAGACTGCACGCCTGCTCAACTACGCCAAGATGGGCGGACAGGTCCGCGACAACATGCCCACCGGGCGTAGGTTTGATGCAGCCGACGATGTCGGCACCGGCGCGACTAAGGCCACGGGGACTCCTGGGTCTATCGTGCCTAAGGTAGAGACCGCGGCGGAGGCAAAGGCCGTCCTCGATGCCCTCGGCGGCAGAGATGCCGTGAGGAAGATGGTGCAGCAAGACTTCGTCTGGAAGGAGATGCACCCTGGCTCGACCGTGCCTCCCCCGACCAAGTCCACCGGCCTGCTGCCGGCGCTGCAGGAGTTCTGGATGAACAACATCCTGAGCGGTGTGACGATGACTCACGCGGCGAACATCACCAGTGGTATTTTCCGCGGCCTAATCCGACCCCTCTCTCGCGCAGTCGGTGCTGCGGCTAGCGCAGACATCCGCATGGCCAAGCGTGAAATCCGCGAGCTTTACTACTTCATTGCGGAAATCAATGATGCGCTAAAGATTAGCTGGGGTGCCCTAAAGTCTGGGGAGCCTGTGCTTGTCGGCCAGAAGGGCGGCGTCATTGACCCGCGGGAGCAGGCTAGCGCGATTAGCGCGGAGGGCTTCAACCGTATGCGCGTTGCTGGCCTTGGCCCGAACCTCCCGACGCGCATGGGCAAGGGGACGACCCACGCCGGCAAGATGCTGGATTGGCTTGGCACGATTGTCAACATCCCGTCGCGGATGCTGATGTCGCAGGATGAGTTCTTTAAGCAGCTAAACTACCGCGCGAACATTCGCCGGAAGATTGTGGACTTCGCCGAGGACAACGGCAAGGACGCTGCCTGGATTGAAACTCAGTTGCGCAATGTCGGCAACGACGGCCAGATGTACACGCAATCGACGCTCGCGAAGAGGGCAGAGGAGACTGGTCGGGCACGCGGACTCGAGGGCGAAGAGCTTGCCGAGTTTGTCAACAAGACTGTGGCCGAGGAGTTCAATAGCGATGTCGCTGTCATGGCCCTTGGCGCGCGGCAGACTGCTCGAGAGGGAACCTTCACGCAAGACCTGACGGCTACCGCCGGCAAGCAAAGGCTCTACATCGAGGCCGGCCTCGACGCCCCGCAGGGCACGGGCTTCCGTGGTGGACTGAACAGCCTGAGCGCGACGCTGGCGCAGAAGACGAACGAGTACCCAATCCTGCGATTCGTGTTCCCGTTCATCCGCACGCCGCAGAACCTCATGCAGTTCTTCATGGATAACTCCATCGGCGCGCTTAGCGACAAGATGCGGGTGCTGACGGACAAGACCCTGCGGCAGAGCATGACGCCAAGCCAGAGGGCTGACCTCAACGGGCGACTGTTTACCGCAGGCGCATTGTTCACCAGCATGTTTGCGCTGGCCTCGGCTCGTGACGAGAACGGCATGCCGCTCCTGACTGGTGCCGGCCCGACCGACTCGCGCGAGCGCAAGCTTTGGCAGAGCTACGGGTGGCAACCGTACAGCTTCCGCATGGGGGACAAGTATGTGAGCTACCGCAGGCTCGACCCATTCTCCACCTTTGCCGGCCTCGTGGCTGACATGACCCAGGAGAAGGCGGCAGCCGAGATGCTTAACCGCAAGCCCGAGATGGGCAAGGCCCTGTTCATTGCCCTGGCGAATAACCTCGCGAGTAGGTCTTACCTGACTGGCGCGATGAATGTCGCGAGAATGCTGAACGCCCCGGAGGAGTCCGCGCAGTACATCCTGAACAGCTTTGCCTCCGGATTTGCGCCGGCGTCGGGCTTCGTCGGCCAGACTGTCAACGCGCAGCTTGGCGAGGATTACATGACGGAGGTCCGCAGCATCTACGACGCCTACATGCAGCGCACGCCTGGAGGATTCTCCGACTTGCCTGTCAAGCGTGATGTGCTGGGTGACCCAATCCAGCGAGCCAAGGCATTCCCCTTCGCGCTGTTTGGTCCGACGCCGTACACCATGGTGAAGAACGACAAAATCAGCCGCGAGCTAGTGCGCACTGGCGCGTCCATTGCTCCGCCCGACAGGACTACGAATGGCGTTGACTGGACGGAGTTCCAGTACAAGGGCAGGGAGACTGCCTACGACAGGTGGATGGAGTTGCATGGCACGGTGCGCATCCAGGGCCGGACTCTGAGGCAGCAACTCGAGCGCACGATTCGCAGCAAGGAGTACCAGCTACTGAGCCTCACCGGCGCGGATGAAGTTGATAGCCCGAGGGTGCGAGTGCTGCGCAACATCGTCGGCACCTACCGCGCGAAGGCGAAGAACCTCGTGCTTCGGGAAATCCCTGAGCTTGCCGACGCAGTCGCGGTTGCGCGCTACAACGAGCAGGCACTCAGGCGACCGGGTGCGACGATTGAGGATTTGATTCGATGAAGTGCCTAACCATTCTGGCCATCTGCTCGATGCCGTGGATTAGCCTTGGCTGTGGCGGACTGCTCCCCAGTTCGCCGATGCCTCAGTCCCCCGGTGCCGGCGGACCAATCGGCCTTGCGCAGCAGGGCCTGGAGATTGCTAGCCCACAATCGCTGTGGAGCTACGCTTGGCTGTCCATCCTCCTGGTGCTGTTCTTCCCCCAGGTGCGGAGACCCGTCACCGCCTTGTGGTCTGCAGTCTTTCGTGCGCTTGCAGTTCCGTTCATCGCCATCCGCAGAAAGTTTGACTCCCGGAAGAAGTGACCGCCGACAAGCAAATAACCGCTGCGTGGATTGCGCAAGTTTTCATTGCGTCTACGCTGGCCGTGACGGGGTGGCTCCTGGCCCAAGTGTACAGCAATATCGTCAGCTCGATTGCCGCGATGGAGCAACGCTTTGAGGAGCATGCTAGGGTATCGCTCGACGCCGTGGAAAAAGCCGACGAACGACTCGCCCGAAACATGCTGCTCATCACGCAGCGCCTGGAAGATTTGGACGAGCGGGTCGAGGAGCTAGAGCGAGGCCAGTAATGAGCAACGCCGTACCTCAGGAAGTCCAGGCTATCCGTGAGGCGTTTGCGGAGTTTGAGGTTTTTGGCGATGCAGTCTGGAAGGCAATCAACCTTCCCCCGCTGACTGAGCGCCAGCGCGAGATTGCGCGCTTCCTCCAGCACGGCCCCCAGCGAGGGTTCATCGCCGCCTTCCGTGGTATCGGCAAGTCTTACTTGGCTGCCTGCTACGCGCTGTGGTGCCTTCTCCAGGACTACGACGAGCAGATTCTGATTCTGTCCGGCAGCAGCCAGCGCGCAGTCGATAGTTCTCTATGGGTGCGCAGCCTGCTCGAGAATCCCAAGCTTCCCTTCCTGCACCACCTTCGGCCCAAGCCGGGGCAGCGAGACTCAAAGCTGTCGTGGGATATCGCACCGTCTACAACGAAGCACTCAGCTAGCTTCGCAGCTATGTCGGTGGGCAGCAGCATCCAGGGCCGACGATGCACGAAGGCCATCCTCGATGACGCGGAGCAGGCCAACAACTCAGCAAGCGCGCTGCAGCGGGAGAGCCTCCTGCGCTCCGTGATGGATGTCGAGGCCATGCTCGTGCCCGATGTTGAGAGCAAGATTGTGGTCCTTGGAACCTTTCAAAGCCTCAACTCCATCTACCAGACAATGACGGGGGAGCGCGGCTACGAGCCGATTTACATCCCCGCCCGTGTGCCGTCCAGCCTCGACGAGTACGGCGACAAACTCGCGCCTGGGGTGCGGGAGCTTTTCGACTCAGGCAAAGCCGGCCAGCCCAGCGACCCGCAGCGATTTGATGACAAGCACCTGTCTCGCATGGAGGTGGGCATGGGCGCGCTGCAATGGCAAATCCAGATGATGCTCTCGACGGCGGTGAGCGACAGGCTGAGCCACCCGCTTTCGCTTGATGACTTCATCGTCTGGGATGGCGTGAACCCCTACGGTGCGCCGGTCAAGATTGTGCCGAGTAAGTCTGCGGAGAATCGCATCGATGACTTGCCCTGCCTGGGCCTGCCCGGCGATAGCTGGTACAAGCCCGGATACATCGACGAGTCTGAGGTCTTACCGTACAGCACAATCCTCATGTCGGTTGACCCTGCCGGCGACAGCGGCGCTGACGAGACCGCGTACACGGTTATCGGTGCTGTGCCCGGTGGCCTGTATGTCCTCGACGCCGGCGGCTTCCGCGAGGGCGCGAGCAAGAAGACCCTCGAGACCCTGGCCAAGATTGCCAAGCGGTGGCGCGTCAAGGAAATCCTTGTCGAGAACAACATGGTGGCGTGGCCGCTGCTCTTCAAGCAAGTCCTGAGCAGTTCGTACCCATGCACGATGACGGAGGTGCGCGCCACGAAGAACAAGGTCGAGAGAATCGCTGGTGCGCTCGAGCCTGTCCTGCGCAGCGGTCAGCTAATCATTGACAAGGGCGTGGTCGAAAAGGAGTACAAGCGCAGCATCAAGTCCTCGGAGCCGGGGAAGTCCCGGCAGTACTTGCTGCAGTATCAGGCGGCGATGCTCCGCTACGGCGAGCGCGATGGTGGCATCAAACACGATGACCGGCTCGACGCGCTGGCGCAGGGCGTGACGCACTTGGCACCCACATTCCTGCAGACGGAGACCGAGATTGCGATTGAGAGGATGCGGGAGGAGAACGCGGAAAAGGAGTTTGACGAGTGGTATGCCAACGCGATGGGGAGGAACTTCCGCCCAAAGGGAGACCTCTGGGCCGGCCAGCGCCGGCGAAACAGGTAAGACGCGAACTCGTTTCCCTCCTCGGCGACCTCGAGAAGGCACTGCCCGTGCCGCACAAAGTCATGCTCAGGATGGTGCCACTCAAGGATTGCTATGGCACTTGCGAGCTACGCGAGAACAAGAGGTTCGGCGTCTTTTTCCTAATCAACATCAGCCCCCCGGACACGCTGTCGCCCGAGGCGATGCACATCTGCCGGGAAACGCTGATGCATGAGTACGCGCACGCGATGTCCTGGAGCATGGCATCGACCGAAGGTGGCCACGGAGAAGCCTGGGCCTGCGCCTACGCCGCAATCTACCGCCATGTCCACGGCGACTAGGCGCGCTGCTACAGTGCCTGCATGCTACCCGAGGGACAGTATCAGCCTAGGCTCAGACCGAGGCGCGCGAGCTACCGCGACAGGCTTTGCATGGAGAAGCTGCAGGCCCTCCTGCCCTGGCCCGGTATGCCCCCGGCGGCGATGTCGAGCAGGATTCTCGCGGCATCCTCAGGCATTGCAGCCAACCATGCGCGCATGCATTTGGTCCGCCTCGTTCACCTGGGCCTCATCGAATGCGTAAAGCCCCAGCGCCAGGGTTCCCCAGCACCAGGGCTTTACAGATTGACGAAGGCCGGTCGCGCCTTTGACCCCTGCGTAGGCTAATCGTCCTCGCTCAGGTCCACGCCGGTCCCCTCGCACTCGCGGCACATCTCGACTAGCTGGCCGTTGCACTCGAGGCAATCTGCGGCAGCCGTGTAGTGGCTTTCGGAGCGGTGGTCCCAGGCGTCACGGAATAGCTCTTCGCCGTGGCACTCGCGGCAGGACACGACGCCGTCGCCATCGCATCGCTTGCAGGGTGGTTCCAGCGGAATCGTCATTCTTCCCAGTCCTGCCCCTCGCGCGGGAGCGGCTCGAGTTCCTTGCGTGGCCGGCCACCGGGGCGGCAAGTCCTGCAGCCGAGGGTGTAGTTGCGCCGCAGATTGTCAATCAGCACCTTGCGCCTCTTGCCGCACCCGCTGCACTGGCACTCCGCCATGCGCCACGGGCGACCGTTGTCCGCGATGTGGTCCTCGGCCTCGCCGACGATGCGCCACAGGCCCACGGTCTCGGGCAGGATTTCGGTGACGGGTTTCCTAGCTCTTGGCATTGGTAATCTCCTTCTTGACTTTGGCCCAGTAGCCGTCGGTCAGCTTGCGTCGTTTGCCCTTCGCGCCTCGAGGGCCTCCATTGTGGATGCGCGCGACGGTCTCAACATCGGCTAGCGTAGCCGTGCCTGCTTCGATGCGCGACCACTCCTCCTTGGCATAGCGGCGCATGTACGCGGCGACCACCTTCTCGGCGTATGCCTTGTCCGTTTCGACCTCGGCGTAGGTGCCGCCGATGCCGCTGAACTCAGTAGCATCCTGCCAGTAGGCGCGCCAAATCTGGTACCAGCCTCGTGCGTTGCCGCCATCCCCTCGCGGGGGCTGCTCGACATCGCCGCACTCGACGATACGCAAAGCCTTCAGCACCTCGGCCTTGTCGTAGTGGCTCGAGCCGCCAGCGAGGGCGAGGCATGCAGTAGCAATAGCGACTAGCTTCATCGGCCTCCCTCGTGGTACAGGTTGCGCATCTCCTGGCGGTGCAGCGTGCCGATGTAGGCCAGGGGGTCGGCCCCGTAAGCCATGGCCCTGGTCACCACGATGCGGCGCGCCGCGCCTTCATGCTCGAGCCAGTGGTCGCCTCGGGGCGAGACCCAGATTGCGCAGCCGCTGCCGGCCTCGCTCGCGAAGTAGGTCCAGCCGCACCGGGTGCAGCGAAAGGTGCCTTCGTCCTTCAGCATTCCAAGGAATAGCTGGTCACGGCTTCCGGCATTGCATTGGGGGCACGGCCCCATGTCTGATTTGTCTTCGGTCATTTGTTCAGTGTGTAAGGATGGCCCTTCGCGCCTTTGCAACGGCGCTTCGATTGTGCCGCGCGTAATGGCGCAGCGTGGTCTGAATGTCCGCATGTCTCGCGAGCATGCGCACGGTCTCGAGGTCGGCACCCGCGGCGAGCAGGCTGGTGATGAAGTAGCTGCGCAGGCAGTAGGGGGTGCGCGCCACGCCGCTCTGCTCGACCGGCAGGCCGGCAGCCTCGAGGTCACGGCGGAAGAAACGGTACAGCTTATCAACAGCACCGGGCACCAGCGGGCAATGGTCGCGGATGAGCTTCGCTTCCTTGACGGTGAGTCCGATGGGGTCGGCCCTTCGCGCCTTTTGCAGCGCCGCCGGCAGGACCAGGGTCCACTCCCCACCCTGGCGCACGAGGTGGTCAGGCGTCACCCGGCTGGCCTCGACCGGGCGCAGGCCGGTCACCGCCAGGAGGTGCCATAGCGCGCGGCGCTGGGCCGGCACGGCCTCGCAGGCGAGAAGCTGCTGCACCTCTTCGCGGGTGATGGTGGCGCGGTCCTGAGAGGCCCGGGAGGCGGCAGGCGCTGAGACTGCCAGAAAGGGGTCTTCCTGGCCCGTTCGCCCTAGCCATGCTCCGTAGCACCGGAGACGGTTCCGCGCGTCTCTGACGGTCGTTTCTGTGGCTCTGGTGGCAAGCGAGGCGAGCGCGGCCTGGGGGTCAGGCAGGAGCCGGGTCAGAACCCGGCGCTGCTTGTCGATGTAGCCGGCGCTGCGGCCCTGCTCGCGGAGGTGGTCGAGGTATCGCTCGAGCATCAGTCCAGGCGCGGCGGGTCGGTGACCATGTCCTGGTCGAGGTCGAGGTAGGCGTGCTGGCCTGCGCGGAGGTCAACGCAGTACAGGAGCCGGCGTCCAGTCTGGTCGGTGAAGGGGCGCTCGGTGCCCCCGCAGGCGGGGACAAGGCCAAGGCCCCAGACTCGAGCCTCCCAGGCGGCTAGGCTCTCGCCGGCACGGCGCGCGCCGGGAAGGTGGTCGGAGGTAGCGGTGGTCATAGCTCCTACTGGTACAGGGTCGGGAAGTGCTCGCGCAGCGAGGTGAACTCGCGGTCGAGGTCGAGGCGCAGGCGCTGCTGCTCGCCGTCGGAGTAGACCACGGTCAGGTCGAACTTGTCGTAGCCGGCATGCTCGAGCTTGGACGCGGCAAGGCGCAGGAGGTCATCGAACTGGTGCAGGCTTTCGCGCACGAGGGTCCGGCCCAGGGGCCAGTACCGGTCGGTCGCGCGGCCTTCGGCGCGGGTCAGGATGTAGCCCTCGGCCCATACGGTGCGAGGCGCGTAGCAGTCGGTGGTGGAGTAGGTCATGGTTCTGGTGGTGTGGTGTGGTGGGCAGGGTTGCCCGGCACCGGCAAGGCCCCACCCCGGTCGATGCCGAGGTGAGGCGGGGCGGTCGCCGGCGCGAGGCCTAGCGTTCCTTGGCCATTGGCATGATGACGCCCCAGGCATCGTCGGTCTCGACGCGCAGCGGGTGGTGCGGGTCTTTCGGCAGGCGAAGCTTCACGGCGCGGCCCTTCACGCCGCCGATGGCCTTCAGCAGCGAGATGAGCAGGTCGCCGTCGAGGTGGACCTCATGCTCGGCCTCCGGCAGCCCGTCGATAACGGCCTTGCACCGTGGGAACTCGCGCTTCACGAGCGAGCCGCTGACGGTGCCGGCCTTCGTGTGGCTGGTCGCCGAGTCCCCCTCGACCTCGATAGCAGCGCGCTGCGCACCTTTGGTCGCGGCCTGGACGACTTCGCGCGGAAGCACGGCCTCCTCGTGCGCGTCGCCGCCGTTCGCGCGGTCAGGGTACACCGCCAGGATGCGCCCGTTAGTCGCGTAGATGCTGCCATCACGCGCGGCGAGGTGCTGCATGGCATAGCGGGTCTCGTCCTTGCCGGCGGTGGCGGAGAGCGGGGACTCCTCTTTGCGGAAAGGAGAGATGAGAAGGTCGGTCTGGTTCATGGTTCTGGGTTGTGGTTGGTGTGGGTTGGTGTGGGGGTTGAGGGGAGGAGGTCTAGAACAACGATTGAGCGGCTCTGACGCCATCCCAGTAGTCGGAGGCGTACTCGTGGTCGGCGTCGATGTGTGAGTCAGTTTGCCCGTCCAGGGCATCTGCCATCCCGCGGATGCACCAGCCTGCCTCGACCACGCCCTCGTCGTTGAGGCGGTCGGACAAAGCGTGAAGGGTGTCTGCGGCTTGGGTGAAGGCGTCGGTGGTGGCGGGGCTTAGTCCGCGCAAGTACTTGATGACGGCCATGGAGTAGGTCATGGTTCTGTCTGGGTGGTGGTGGTGTGGTGTGTGGTGGGGCGGTGTTGCCCGTCACCGCCAAGGCCCCAGGCAGCTTGAGGCTACCTGAGGCGGGGCGGTGGTGGTGGTGATTAGCTTCCGGGCAATCCGTTGTTGCGCCAGTGGTCGCGGAGCACGGCCCTCAGGGTGGCCCACCGGGCGGAGCTTTGGCGCCAGTGGTCTCGGCCGGCGGCGGCAAGCTCGGCTTCCTTGCGGCTGAGTTTCCGGGGGCTAGGCTCGATGGTGCGACGCACGGCGCGGTGGAACTCAGCAGCGGCTTCCTTAAGGTCGGAGGTGGTGGTGGTGGTCATGGTTGTTTCTGGGTGGTGTGGTGGTGGGGGGCCGAAGCCCCCCGGTGGTAATTAGCCGATGAGGTCCATCAGTTCCTCGTAAGACTCCATGAGTTCCTCGCGGATGCGCTCGACTTCTTCGATGGCGTGGTTCAGCTCGTCGGCGCGGTCCTGGAGTTGCTCGACCTCATGCTCGGAGAGGTCTTGCTCAGCGATGTGCTGGACCTCGGCGGCAGCCTCGAGGACGAGGAGTTCGCCGACCTTGTCGAAGCCTTCCTTGATGAGGTCGAGGTCGATGCTGTCGAGGAGCGGGTGGTTGTCGGTGGTGGTGGTCATGTTTCTGTTCTGGTTCTGGGTGGTGGTGGTTGTGGCGAGCGGTGTTGCTCGACCCTTGAAAGCATACAGATAACATCGGGTGGCGCAAGGCCCATTTGACCACTTTTTCCCGGCAGGCCCCTCCTGGTCGCCGTAAGTGCCGCTGGGACTGCGGCTTAGGAAAATAAAAAAAGTCTACAGAAAGCCCATCCTGATGGCCTCGCGGACCCTGCGCCGCGCTCTGCGCTCGACATCAAGCAGGAACGGCTCGATGGCCTTCTCGCATCGGACAATGGCCCCCGTGATGCACTCAATGGTGTCCCTGCACCTCAACGGTCGCCCGTCCCCTGCACCCTCTCGCCGGCGCAGCCAGTGCGCGATGCCTGCTCTCCAGGCTCGCATGCTGACCACCTTCGCCCTGCCCTCGTTGCAGTAGTTGCGACCGGCTACGGCTGCGCGGCCTGCGGCTAGGCGGCGCGTGATTGACCGATGGACATTGGACTTCGAGAACGCCTTCACGATAGCGAAGGATGCGCGGCGCTGTCTCGGGCGCTGCAGTTCCTCGACCACGATGTCGCCGGCCTCGCAGGTCACGAGGGCATGCGCCCGGTGGCAGGCATCGCGGAACGCCGGGTCATTGAACCGCCACCGCTGTATCTGGCGCTGCCAACTGCCGGCGTCGGCTAGTAGGTGCGGCTCGCTCAGGCCGGCCTCGCCATAGATGGTCCGCTGCCTGCGACACGGGTAGCACCACCGCCGGCTGCACCGCACCCCGCAGTGGTCGCAGTACCGGTCACGCTTCATCGGCACCGGCGCGCTCGAGGTAGGCCCCGGTCGGCCCCTCGCGAAGCTTGGCCTTGGCTTCCTCGGGTAGGTCATCCCACCAGCTCGAGCTGGTCTCGGCGGACTCCCTCAGGCTCGCAGTGGACGCGGCCTGCACGCCACCGGCGCGGAGCATGCCCACGGCTGTCCCGATGAGGCTAGCGGTGGCCTCGCCGGTCTCGAGCGCCTGCCGCAGCTGCTGGCAGAGGAGGGACAGGGTCAGGGCCTCGAGTTCCCGGTAGCCCTCGTCGGTGGTGTTATCTCGGCTGGTCATAGGTGGAAGGGTACCTCATACTACGCGTCCTCGCCTCGAGGTGGCCGGCCCCGGCCCCGGCCTCGAGCGGCGCGCAGGCGAGCGGTGGCGGGACATACATACATGTCCAGACAGGCATGCGGTGCGCGTAACCCCCGGCCCCGGCGTGGCTTGCGTCGAATCCAGGTGGCAGGCTCGAGGTCGAAGGCACCCCCCACCCCCCTTGCGTGTGCGCGCGCGCGCGTGATGGATAGTGAGGCCCCCCAAGGGGGGGGATGGCCGCTCGCGACCACGAATATATGCCCCTCTACACACCCACCCCGAAAACCATTTTGGTATACTCCCTCCATCGGAACCTCTGGTTTTGGTTTCTCTGAAAGTGTGTGGCCCCCTCGTCAGTGCTTCGGCGGGGGGGTTTTTCTATTCCATCGCGCTAGACTTCTGGGATGCCTTCATCTATGTTTAGCGCGTGCGAACACACGCCATGGTAACCAGACGGGCCTTTGAGGCGCTGAAGACTAAGGGTCTAGCGCTTCGGGTATACACGGCACTCCTCCTCCAGGGGAATCCCGGAAATGAGGTCCGAGTCAGCTACAGGGAGATTGCCCAACTGATTGGGTCGAGCAAGTCCTCGGTCGTGAAGGGCTGCAGCCAACTCGAGGAGTTGGGCCTCATCCGTGACACGAGCCTGAGCGACAAGTCCACCCGGACATGGAGGATTGCAGGGGGTGTCGAAATAGGTACAGATGAAACCCTAGGGGGTGTCGAAATAGGTACAGATGGAGGTAGGGGGTGTCGAAATAACACCCCACGGGGTGTCGAGATAGGTACAGTTGTGCGACCTACTAATGTATATAACCCTATTAATAGTAACTCGCAGAAATGGTCAGCACCCAAATGGGCCACCGGCGAGATACTTGAGTCTGTACAGTTAGCCCTCGAACAGGTCCAGGATGTGCTTGGTGACAAGCGCAGTCAGGGCCAGGACCGTCATGTCTGGCAGTGCGTCCGTGGCTATGAGAAAGAAGGCGATGAAGCTCGCTGCGCCAAGCTAAGGGACGCGACTTTTTGGGGCGAGGTTTTGAGGGGTGCCGACTGGCCGAAGCCTCCTCCGGGCATTGGTCGTGCCGGCTATGGCAAGCGCATTTGCATTGAGGTCAATAAGCGTCTTGAATCCGTCGCCGGGGAGAGTAAGCTGCGGTCAGCCGCCGAAGAGCATCTCGCGAGATTGCGGGGCAGCTTTGGGGCCTGACGCACATGAACCAGAACACCGAATACGGACTCCTGAGCGGAATCATGATTTCCGCCGAGAACGGCAGCCCAGTGCTTGCCGATTACCTTAGCCGTGGCCTAAACGCTGAGTGGTTTAGTGACTATCGCTGTAAGCTTTGCTTTCAAGCCGTGCAGGCGTGCGAGTCTGAGAAGCCTGGAAGCTCGACAGTCAATAGGGTCGCCGAGAAGGCCATCGACCTGGGCCTGGACATGACGGGCGACTTCCTGAGGGAGGTTCGCTGGTCTGAGTCCTCTGCGGCGTGGTCCGAGGAGTACTTCAACAATCTGCGCAAAGTTTATGTTCGCGGCCAGCAGGCCAATGCGATTGCAGACTTCTGCCGGCAGGAGATTGATACAGCGGCTATTGCGGATTCGTGGCCAGACAAGCTCGAGGTTCTCATACAGCGGATTAGGGGCCACGAGGGGGCCGGGAGCCGAGAGGCGGACACGGGCCTGCGGGATGCCATTGAGAGCTACAAGGAGGGCCTGAGTGAGAGCGCCAAGGCCAAGCTTGTCAAGACGCATATCTTCGACCTCAATGACGCCCTGGGTGGTGGCCTGCGTCCGAACCAGCTAGTCGTGTGCTGTGGGCGACCCGGCATGGGCAAGAGCGCCTTCGCCATGGAGATTTGCGAGTACGGGTGCGGCGAGGGAGCCGGCCTGTACTACAGCCTCGAGATGAGCCTGCAGGACTTTGGCGAGCGCCTCGCGCATCGCTTTAAGGGCGACATGCGGAAGACTGAGGAGTACGCGAGGTCCAACGGCATGATTCTGCGCACGAAGGGCCAGTGGACTGTAGAGAAAATCCGGGCCGACGCTATCAGCACCCGCGACAGGCTGCGCAGCGAGGGCCGCGAGTTGAAGCTCGTCTGCGTTGACCACATTGGCCTCGTGGCACCGTCTGCCGGCCAGCACAAGCGCACGAGGGAGCAGGAGGTGGCCCACATCTCGCGCAACCTCAAAGTCCTCGCGGGGGAGCTTGGGGCCCCCGTCATTGCCGTGTCCCAGCTAAATAGGGGCGTGGAGTTCCGCAGCGAAAAAGGCCCTGTTCTGAGCGACCTTCGCGACAGCGGTGCCATCGAGCAGGATTCCGACATCGTACTTGGCCTGCACAGGCCCGGCTACTACGACGAAAACATGAAGCATTTTGTAGATGAAATCCGATGCCTGAAGGTCCGCCAGGGCCGCACCGGCACTGTCCCCGCGAACTTCGTTGCAGACCGCGTCTGCTGGAGGGGCGCATGAGTTGGCAATACAAAGTCGAGACCTGGGACACCGAGGCCACTCGCGACAAGGTGCGTAGCCTCGAGGGATTCCCCGATGACTTGCGCCTTGCGGATATCGACCGCGACCTCTACGCCATGAAGAAGTACATCCAGACCCTCGAGGAAGACCTCGCGGAGTGCAAGGAGGAGGTAGAGAAGTGGCGGCGTCGGTGCAAGGCCGTGTATAGCCACGACTGGCGCACGGTTGACCGCTGGGCTACCCGCCATGGCATTGAGTAATAGTTTGAAAACTGCCGCGCAGTTTGTACAATGAGACCATGGCGCTAGTCGAACACATGTCCAACGAGGAGTACCACGCATCACCGGGCGTGTCGAAGTCCATGCTCGATGTGTTTGCGCGAAGCCCTCACCATTACTGGTGGCAGTACAAGAGCGGCAAAGCTCCGCAGCGCACCGAGACCAGCGCCATGCGGCAGGGCACGATTATCCATACAGCCATTCTTGAGCCGGAGAGGTTTGAGGAGGACTACATCGTGTCGCAGTACCGCGACAAGCGCAGCAAGGCATACAAGGAGGCTGTCGCCGAGGCCGCTGCGGATGGCAAGGATTTGCTGTCGCAGTACGAATACGAGATGGCGATGCGGTGTCGCGAGTCCGTGGCCAAGAACCCATACGCCAACGCCGCGCTGTCCGAGGGGCAGGCCGAGCTTAGTGCCTTCACCGAAGACCCCGATAATGGTTTAAAAGTGAGAGCTAGGTTTGACTGGCTTGCCGAAGGCGTCATTGTTGACCTGAAAACCACGGTCCACGCCGGCGTCGAGTTCGGGCATTCCGTTCGCAAGTACCGCTATCACCTACAGGCTGCGATGTACCAGCACATTGCGAGGCTCTGCGGCATTGCTGATTGCGAGTTTATCTTCGTGGCTGTCGAGCGCGATTTCCCTTACGGGGTCGGCGTCTACCAGCTATCGGAGGATGACATGAGGAACGGCATGAGTCTGTACACGGACTTGACACAGCGACTCGCGGAGTGCGAGCGCACTAATGACTGGCCCGGATACACGCTGGGCATCGAAACCCTGAACGCATACACCCGATGAGCATTGAGAAGAAGAAGGAACTGGCGAAAATCATCGCCTCCTCGACCATCATTCCCGCCGAACTGAGAGGAAAGCCGGCTGATGTTTTTGTTCTGCTTGACTTGGCTGAGAGCCTTAGTGAGCCGTATTGGAAAGTCATTAATGGCATTCGCGTTGCGCAAGGTCGAATGATGGTGACTGCCGAGTTCCAGATTGGTCGCGCGATGTCCTCTGGGCTGTTCAAGGGTCCGTGGGAGTACGAGAAGAAAGAGGAGAAAGACAACATTGCCCTGCGCGTTAAGGCTGTCTCTGCGGATTCCGGCGAGCCGATGGTCGGCCCGTGGGTAGACCTAGCGATGGCAAAGGCCGATGGCTGGACGCGCAACAAGAAATACAGCAACCCGCAGATGGCGGAACACATGCTGCGCCTGCGCGCGGCGACCTTCTTTATCCGCCTGCATTGCCCACAGACCACTTTCGGCGGCATGACTGCCGAGGAGGGCGAGGATGTCGCTGCGGCAAATGGCTCCTCGTCCTGGGACACTCCCTCTTCCACCACGACGCAGTCTGGCGGCGTGGCCCTCATCGAGGCCAAGGTGAAGGAGGCTGAAGAGGGTGATGCGCCGAGCTAGGAAATCGACTTACGAGTTCGACGCAGCAAAGCTCCGGGGCAAGATGCGGGAGGTCGATGTGACTCCCGACGAGCTTCAGGGTCTCATGTACACTCGGGGCCACCGCGTAAGGGTTGACAGCTACCTTGCCGGCAAGACCGTGCCGAGCAGCGAAGTCCTAATCGACCTTATGGATATCCTGATGGTTGATGTCTCTGCTTTGGTCAAGGCCGCGTTTAGCCTGAGGTCGGATAGTGAGTGACATAATCTATGTCGGCATCGACCCAGGAAAATCCGGCGCAATCGTCGGGCTTCACGAAAACCGCAAGGTTGCGTTCTCGAGGCGCAAGATGCCTTGGGTAAACAACCGACTCGATTCGGTGGCCGTCTACAACTTACTCCGGGAGTGCATCCTTGCAGAGAACGACCTTGTTGTTATTTGTGAAAAAGTTCACGCAATGCCTCGCGATAGTAGTCGCTCTGCCTTTACTTTTGGCGGCGCTTACCATGCTTGCTTGGCTGTTGTTGACCTTTTTGATTGTCCGCTACTTCTTGTATCCCCCCAGGGATGGAAGAAAGTTATGCTACGGGACCGTGGTCGAGAGAAAGAAGACAGCGTGAACGCTGCTCGCGACATGTTCCCCTCTCTTCGCCCTGACCTAAGGGCCAAGAGTTCCCACAACCTTGCCGAGGCTGCACTGATTGCTGCTTACGGCATCCAAACCTGGAATCAGGATTTCGATGGACATTAACATTGTTACTCTCTCTGGGCGGCTTGGGGCCGACCCGGAATCCAAGGGCAGCGACGCGAACCCAATCGCGAGCTTCCGAATCTGCGTCAATGGCCGCAAGAAGGAAGGCGAGCAGTGGGTCGATGTGCCCAACTGGATTACTTGCACCGCCTTCAATTGGCAGGCCCAGAACCTCATCCAGAAAGCCTCTAGGGGCGACGAGCTTGTCGTGACTGGCCGCATCCGCCAGGAGAACTGGGAGGTTGCCGGCGAGAAGAAGAGCCGCATCAGCATTGTCGCCGACAATGTCAAGGTGGTCCCTCGGGTTGCTGCCCCGCAGGCCGCTCCCCAGCTTGCGGAGGATATGCCTTTCTAGGGCAGTCTTTCGTTTCCCACTGGACCGGGTTGGCTGGCGCTGGCCCGGTCTTTTGTATATCTGCCAAATAAAGAATGTAACCGTGCGCTTTTTGTGGGGTTATGGTAGAAACCACTCGTGGCGATGGGCTTGGCAAGGACGGCGCAAGATGATTTCGGGGACTGGCCTTTGGTCGGCGAAGCATTGCTTGAGGCGCTGCATGCGGCGTTTCCTGAGAAATGCATTGGGGAAAATGACACGCCCGAGCAGGCCCATCGTTACGCTGGCAAGGTCGAACTGATTCGATTCTTGCAGATGGTTCATGACATCCAGGTAAACAAAGAGGACTAAGGATTGGCTAACTCATTTACTGTCCTGAAGGATACGCCGCTCTCGACTATCATCGAGCAAGTCATCGACAACGGTGACCTCGGCGAAGTCCTGGACCTGTCCCATGCTCGAGTGGTTTATGTCCATTCGGACCAAGCGGTGCTGTTCCGCGCTCCTGCGGTAAATGCAAGCGGCGCTCCGCTGGACAACAACTCTCTTGACAAGGAGATTGCGGAAACCGCCAGCGGCGACATCGTCCTGCCCACGAGTACAAAGGCCGGAAGGATTGCAACTAATGTGATGCCGGCTTATCTCCAGATTGAGAACACCTCCGGCTCGCAGGCGACGGTCAAAGTCCTAATCATCAACCACCTGTATGGAGCCAAAGTCGGCGATGATATTGGCACTGCTGGCTCGCGTCACAACACTGGAGTCGGTGCCTAGTGGCTACTAGCCACACAATCCTCAGCGATACGCCAGCGGTGACGGTCATTAAGCAGACCATTGCTGGCGGCGACCGTGGCACTGTCATTGACCTGACTCATGCGCGCAGCGTGTCGATTTCCGCCTCGGGCGGTATACTTCTTGCCATCCCCGACATTGATGCCAACGGTGTTCCGATTGACACGACGGATGGCAGGCTAGTCGACATCCCTGCTGGTGGAGACATCCGTGCCCCCACCTTCTCGGCTGCAGGCCGCATCGGCAGCACGATGATGCCCCCTTATCTGCAAATCGCAGTCGGGGGGAGCGAGAAAACTGTTGTCCTCGTGATTACCAACTACCTCTACGGCGCAAGTGTCGACGATAACATCGGCACCGATGGCGCTCGTCAAAGCAGCACCTCTCACGGATAATGTGTTTCGCCCCCAATGTAAAAATCCCTGAACCGCCGGCTCCGCCGCCGCCCCCGGATGCGCCTGCCGAGATGCGTAAGCCCAAGAAGCTTACACGCAAAAAGACTGCGGCTGAAAAAATGACTTCTTCCGCGCTTCGGATTCCTCGCGCTAGTGAGCGTGGCCTAAAGTATTCGGGTGACGGGGGTTCTAGTCTTCGCACATGATTGAGCGAACTGCAGCCGAGTTTTACGCCGCCGGGGAGAGCGAGCGTTTTCACTACATTGACCGCGGTCGAGAGTGCGCGGCTGTAACGATTCCCCACCTCTTGCCCCGCGATGGCTTTAACAGCACGCAAGAGTTTCATTCGCCCTACTCAGGGACTGGTGCCGCCGGCGTCAACTCCCTAAGCTCGAGCCTGCTCCTGGCGCTCCTGCCGCCTAACAGCCCGTTCTTCCGCCTGCGCGTTGACCCTAGCGCGATGGAGGAAATCGAGGGATACGAAGAGGCCCGTGCCGAGATTGACTACAGCCTGTCCAAGATTGAGCAGGAAGTCATTGCCGAGATTGAGCGCCGCGCTTACCGCACTGCGATTTACGCCGCGATTCGCCAGCTTGTCGTTGTCGGCAATGTCCTTCTGTACTTCCACGAAAAGGGCATTAAGGTCATTCGTCTCGAGAGCTATGTCGTCAATCGGCACGCGAACGGCGAAGTCCAGAAGATTGTCGTAAAGGAGGAGGTTCCTGGCGACCAAATCCCGCCCGAGTATGTTTCCGAGGTCGGCATGTCCGACCCGCTTAAGCAGACATATTCGGTGTACACCTGTATCCGCTACGAAGGCGACAAGGCGTACATCCACCAGGAGGTCGGCGGCAGGGTCATTGATGGCAGCGAGGTCGAGCATGACAAGGAGGATTGCCCTTACCTCGCCCTGCGTTTCATTCGCGTTGATGGCGAAAGCTATGGCCGCAGCTTCTGCGAGGAGTTGCTTGGCGAGCTTCAGACTCTCGAGTCCCTGCAGCAGGCGATTGTCGATGCGGCAGCGGCTTCGGCCAAGATGCTTGTCCTGGTCAACCCGTCTGGCCTTACCCGGCCTCGGGACATTGCCGAAGCGCCTAACCTGAGCGTCCGAACTGGCAGCGCCAGCGATGTGAGCTTCCTCCAGGCTCAGAAGGGCGCTGACCTGAGCGTCGCGCAGGCTACGATTGCCGGCATCAATGACCGCCTTGCTCGCCAGTTTATGCTGGCTGAGGGGTCTATCCGAAACGCAGAGCGCGTCACGGCTGCCGAGATTCGGATGATTCAGGACCAGCTCGAGCGCAGCCTCGGTGGCGTGTTCTCGCTCCTGAGCCAAGAGCTACAGCTTCCTATGGTCAAGCTCCTGTTGCGCCAGATGATGAAGCAGGGCAGCCTGCCCGAGCTTCCCGAGGGGCTAGTCGAGCCTGTCGTGGTCACCGGCGTCCTCGCCATTGGCCGCGCGACTGACAGCCTTAAGCTTGACCAGTTCCTTGGTACTGCCCTGCAGACCATCGGACCTGAGACCGTTGCCGCCTATGTCAATGTTGGCGAATGGTTCACCCGCAAGGCCGCTTCCCTCGGCATTGCGACTGAGGGCCTGATTAAGTCCGCTGCTGAGATTCAGGCCGAGCAGCAAGCCCAGATGCAGCAAGCTTTGCAGATGCAGGGCGGCGAAGAGGCCGTCAAGGCCATGGGCCAAATGGCTGTAAATCAGCAGCAGCAAACCCCTGAAATCCCCGAATAACCATGAGCGACGAATCCCAAATCGCTACCGAGATGAACATCCCCACTGGCGGGGAAGAACACCCTACTCTTGAGCAGCAGGCTCAGGAGATGGAGGCCAGCCAGAAAGAGTCTGGCGAAGCTTCCGCGATTCCTGAAAAGTTCCAGAACTCCGAAGACCCAGTCGCTGCAATGGCCAAGGCTTACGCCGAGCTTGAGAAAAAGCTTGGCTCCGCCGGCGACGAGGGGCCTGCCCCGAAGATGCAGCTTGAGAAAGTTGAGAATGCCGCTGACCTTACGCGGGATGAACTCAACCGCCTGGGCCAGGAGTACATTGAGAACGGTGACCTCAAGGAAAGCAGCTACAGCGAGCTTGCTAAGCGAGGCATCACCAAGGAAGTTGTTGACATGTTTGTCACTGCGCAGCTGCAGCAGGCCGAAGCCTCGCGCGCGCAAATCCTTTCCGAGGTCGGCGTTGATGCGTCTGCCTGGGAGAGCATGACAGATTGGGCTTCTCGTAACTGGCCTGAGGGTCAGATTGACGAGTGGAACGAACTGGCAAACTCGCCTAGCCCTCTAGCGCGTAAGCTGGCGGTGCAGAACCTCAAGGATGCGTATGTCGCCCAGGGTCGAGGCCCGGAGGCTACGCACATTGAAGGCAAGCCAGTAACTGGCGCACTGACTGGTTACCGCTCAGAGGCGGAAATGCTTGAAGCGATGAAAGACCCCCGATTTGACAAAGACCCCGCGTACCGCGAGGATGTCGAGCGACGGGTCGAGATGATGCTTCGGGCGAACAATAGACTTTAGATAGGCCCGAAAGGACAACCTAGCAAGTCTCCCTAACTAATCCCTTTCACTTGTTTTCTTAGGAGGAAACACCAATGGCTGCTACTGCAGTTAACACCCTTGGGGGCGACAGCCTCTTCAAGACCGTTTTTAGTGGGATGGTTCTTCGGGAGTTTGAAGCCCGTCGAGTCTTTGCCCCTCTCGTCATGAGCCGTCAGGTCACCCGCGGAAAGGCCGTGGACTTCAGCCTGATGGGTACCGTTACCCCCGGCTACCACACCGCTGGTCAGAACATCCTCGAGGATGGCTCTTACTTGACCAACGCGGCCCACGCCAAGGTGACCGTTACGCTTAACGACAAGCTCGTCGCGGCTACCCTGCTCGATGACCTTGCTGACATGAAGAACGACTTCCCGGCTCGCGCTGAGCTGGCCCAGGAAGTTGGTCGCGCTCTGGCTGACCGCCAGGACCGTCTGATTGCTCAGGCTATCGCTATGGCTGCCCTTGGCCGTCGTAACGGCGCTGCCGCTGACGGGGCTCTTTACACCGGGGAGCCTGCCAAGGGCGGCATCATCACCATTGATGAAGACGCCGCTTCTAGCACCGTCCGCGATAGCTTCCTGGATGCAATCTTCGAGGCCGGCACCAAGCTCGATGCGGCTAATGTCCCCGAGGAGGACCGCTACATCGCGATGCACCCGGATTACTTCAACAACCTTGCCCGTAACACCGATGTGCTGAACCGTGACTGGGGTGGCGCTGGTGCGCTGGCTGACCGGGTTGTTCCGCGTGTCGCTGGTTTCCAGGTTGTCAAGACCACCAATGTCCCGACCACCGACCTCAGCGCTGCTGTGACTGGTGAGAAGAACGACCTTGATGTCAACTTCGCCAACATTGACGGAGCCACCACCGATGGCAAGGTCATGGCGATGTGCTTCCACAAGTCCGCTGCCGCCCTCGCTACCGCGATGGATATCCGCACGGAGATTGACTACAAGCCGGAGTATCAGGGCCACCTGATTATCGGTTCCCATGTCATGGGTGCCGCCGCGCTTCGCCGTCAGTCGGCTGTGCTGATTTGCGGTGACGATACCGATTAAATGACATAGCCTGGGGGGAGGGAATGTCCTCCCCCTGGGCTTGCCCCCTTCTTCCCCTAACCCATTTAAGCCATGAGCAGCTTTAAAGATTACGCCAAAGACTTCGGCTCCAAGCACACTGCGACCATCATCTGGTTCGCGCTTGGTGTCTGTGTCGGCGTGCTTGGTTTCTAGAAATGCTTGACCTCACAGAACTTGCGGCTGTCAACATCATGCTGCAGTCCATTGGAGAGACTGCGGTTACTTCGTTGTCGGGTAGTCTCCTGACCGATGTCTCGACTGCGCAATCGATTCTGTCGGAGTTGAACGCGGAGTTCCAGCATCACGGCTGGAGCTTCAACACGCGCAGGGAAGTCACCCTGTCGCCGTCTGGCGGGAGTCCGAATCGGACTTATCTGCCTTACTCGAGCACTGTCGGTGACCAAGTCTTGCCCGTGCCCCTGAAGGTCATTCCTCGCCGGCGCAGCCAGAAGTATGGCATCCGCCGAGAGACTTCGGGGACGCCTAGGAAATGGTATCTCTACGATATTGTCAATGACACGGATGTGATTGGCAAAGACATCAAGGTAGATATCACCGTCGGCCTCAACTACGAGGAGCTTCCTCACCCCGCCAGGGTCTACATCGCGCGGAGTGCCTCGCGGCATTTCGCTGAGAGAATCCTTGGCGAAGCCAGCCAAATCCTGCGCACCGACGAAGCTAACGCATTTGCCAGCTTCCAGGAGTACGAGGCGGAGACTATGGACTATCGCATGTCGGATGCTTACGGCGTCTACCGTGCGGTGGGTCGTCAGTCGCCATACGACGATTACAACAGCTAATGGCAGTCGGTCGCGCAATCGGTAACTTGCTTGGCGGTGTAAGCCAGCAGCCGGAAAACTCTCGTTTCGCTAACATGGCGGATGAGAGTATTAACACTTATGCGAGCCTGACCCAGGGCTTGGATAAGCGCCGGCCAACTGAACACCTTCGGCTGGTGGCCAGCGACTCGACCGTCAACGGATACTTCCACGCGATTAAGCGGTCTCCGACCGAGCAGTATGGCATCTGGGTCTACCGCAATAGCGACGGCAATGTCTTTATTAAGGCATTCAATCTGCTTGACGGTACCGAGGTCAAGATTTTCCCGAGCGCGGACTCTGGCGCTATTGAGATTGGGGTCGGCGATTTGTCCGACTACTTCTCGACTCCTGGGGAGCTAGTCGATTTCAGCGATGGCTTCCAGGCGATGACGGTGGCGGATAACACCTTCCTGCTTAACCGAAATCGCTTTGCCGGCCTATTGGCCAGCCCCGAGGACAAGTTCGAGCAGGAGGCTGCGACTGTCCAGATTGCTGCGGGGTACACCGGCACCAACTATTCGCTTCACCTGGATGGCATGGAGTTTTTCTACGAAACTCCCATGGCTGACAGCACCTTTCCCATCGGCGACACCTATAAGACGGATTACATTGCGCAGCGTCTTGTCTACGGTGTTTACGATTATTCGGAGGGGCCGGTGTCTTCCGGCTTGGCTGCTAACTGGAAAGACAATACCTCGAGTCCCCCTGGCGACATCACCACTCACCCCCATACCGAAGTTGGCGCTTATGATTGGGGCTTTTCGGACGGAAGGGCTGGCCGCTGCTACGGCATTATCCAGTCTCAGCGAGGCACTCACTTTATCCACACTACCGAGTCATCTAGGCCGGGAGCAAGGTCCGCGTATAACGAGGTGGCATCCGACCAACAGGCTGACTCCAACAAACGAGTCTTCAGGCTCTACGGCGATTACTTAAAGTGGGCTGGCACTGGCACTACTGGGTCGCCAAGCCCAACCGGGACTAGGTTTAAGCTATCCGTAGAGTATTACGATGACTCTGCCGATGAGTGGAAGATTGAGGAGACTGGCTATATTGCGTTCCACTCTGGGAGAACTCCGAACGCGATTAAATCCAACATTCAGACGGACCTTCGCGCTCTGACGAATGTCGTTTGCGGCACCAGCAACGCCGGGATTACGGTTACGGTCCCCACTGACAGGTGGTGGGACTACGAGATTGAAGTAAATTATTCCGCGTCTGGCGACACGCCAATCCGCAACATCTTTGTCAGCGATGTCCTTTACGAGCCGCCTGTCGGGAAAACCCGCTACACCGCTCGCCTAGAAGGAAACTCCATCGCCATTATGAAGTGGATTCCCACTTCTACGGCCAACGGGTCTTACCACGGCACCGCGATGAGCATTAAGGTGGCCGATGGGCAAGGCGACAACGCGGTTAAGCTTGCGTACAAGACCGAAGTCGATTTTGCCAGCTTGCCCGTGTATGGCCTGGATGGTCAAATCGTCAAGGTGCAGGGCGTCAATGAAGAGGCTGCCGACGATTACTATGTGAAGTTTGTGGCCAACATTGACTCCGAGTCTGAGTCGGCGCGCAACGAGGGCACATCTTACGGCCAGCACTTCGGCAAGGGGATTTGGAAGGAGTCTGCGCCGAACAAGGAAAAGGAGACCATTGATTCCGGCACCATGCCGCATGTCCTGGAGAGCCGCATCGGCGGGGTGGGCGGCAATCCGACTGGAGTCTTTGAGGGTGACCCCTTCTTTGTTTTCAAGCCGTTTGACTTCAGTGGCCGAGAAGTCGGCGACTCCGAAACTAATAAGACCCCGTCCTTTATCGGCAAGAAGATTTCCGGCCTGACTTACCACCGGGGTCGCCTTGGAATCATGGCCAACGAGAGCTTGGCCCTAAGCGAGGCCGCGGGGCCGGCAAACTTCTACCGCACGACCGTCAACATTCTGCGGGACACCGACCGCATCGACATCACGGCGCGCAGCCCGAAGGTCAGCATTCTCCGCTCCGCGGTCGAGATGCAGGAAAACCTCCTGCTGTTCTCGGACCAGAACCAGTTCATCCTGACTACTGGCGGTGGACCCCTAAGCCCTGCGAGCGCCGGCCTTGACATGGTCTCGAACTACGAGACCACCTCGTATGTCGCTCCCCAGGTGACTGGCTTTAGCGCCTACTTCCCCTTCTCCCGCGGCAGCTACTCAGGCATTGAGAGGCTGTACCCGGCTGGTGGCGCGGCAAACCTGTTCAAGGGCGAGGAGGCGACGGCCCAGGTGCCGAACTACATCAAGGGCAGTGTGCGCTCTATGGCGGTCTCCGAGATGGAGAAGTGCCTTGCCGTGCTGACGGATGATGGCCAGTACCTGTACATCTACAAGTGGGAAGATGTCGGCGACCGCCGCGCGCAGTCGGCGTGGTTCAAGCACGAGTTTACCCCGAGCAGCCTGGGCACCAGGGGCAACATCCTCGGCGTCCAGATTATTGACAGCGCGGTCTACATCCTGGTGGTCAGGAATGGCGTTGCGCCATACAAGGTCTGCCTGGAGCGGATTGACCTCGAGGATGGCGCGCTTGATATCGCTGATACGGAAACGACGGACGATGTGTGGTACATGACCCGCCTTGACCGGCGACTGGCGAGCGAGTCGATGTCCTCCATTTCCTACAGCGACCCCGACACGACGGTGACGATTGACCCATTGACCGGGGTCGAGTACGAGGGCGGCACCAGCGTCGAGCTTGTTTACCGTCATGGCGTGAGCGGACAGGTCGGAGGCTACCGCGTGACCGGGACTGTGTCTGGCTCCGCCGGCACCTACA
>Ga0070746_10000276_pt1 | contig 30175 bp, 47 predicted proteins | sample VirMetDEL_Mar_21_FD_77016 | JGI IMG/M metagenome (GOLD analysis project Ga0070746, IMG submission 77016) | Aqueous microbial communities from the Delaware River and Bay under freshwater to marine salinity gradient to study organic matter... | ecosystem: Environmental > Aquatic > Marine >...
ATCATCGAGTGGGCCGACACCATCCCCGATGACACCGACAGCGACTACCTGTGGAACCTCAAGGTCGTCTGCTCTCTGGGTGGAGTGACCGGGCGCGAGCTTGGCATCCTTTGCAGTGCCGTGAACGCTCACGGTCGAGCCACCAAGGGTGAGGCCCGTCGCAAGGCCCGCGAGGCCGTCAAGGCCACCAGCGACCACTTCGGCGCAGCCGGTGACAAGATTGGCCGCAAGCTCAGTGCAGCGGACAAGCGCAAGGGTGCCACGGCTCACGAGGCACGCAAGGTGACCGTCGCCATGACAAAGCTCATCGACGGCTACTACGGCACCAGTGAACTGGTGTCCATGACTGACGAGGACGGCAACGTCTTCAAGTGGTTCGCCAGTGGTCACGCTCTCAGTGACGACGGCGAGCGAGTGACTGAGGGTGAGACCTACACCCTGGTCGCCACCATCAAGGGCCACGGCGAGTACGCCGGGGTCAAGGAAACCAACCTCAACCGCTGCGTCCTTAGTCGGGCGTAGCGGTCCCAACCCTGGAGCAATCATGAGAGACATCGACACCCACCTGCTGTACCGAGCACTCTTCGCTGACATGGACCCCCAGTGGGTACAGGCCAACGTCCCTGAGGACTGCCGCTACACCGCCAGGGGCTACCCTTGGCGGAACCTGCTGCGGACCTTCGGCGAGCGCGCCATGCGCGAGGTCTTCGAGCACGGGAACTTCGAGTACAACGACACCAGCTACTGGGCAGAGCAGAAGCTCATCGCCTGGTGTAAGCGAAACCACCGGTCCTGGTCGCCCGTGTCCACTGCCGACTGAGACCTATGTCCGCGTTTAGAACCCCTCTCGTTCTTAAGGGTGAGAGCTAACCCACAACCTGACCCTGGAGGTCATCATCACTTCTCTCTTCCTTGTCCAACTCTGGGACGGTGAGAGCAGCCGAACCCTGACCGTCGCCCCCACAAGGGCGATGGCTCAGGCGGCGCTCGACGCCATCGCCCGTGAGCCTGGCACCCACATCTCACTCTGGGGAGACTTCCGTGACCTTCACATCACTGAAGTCCCCATGGTGACCGACGCCGCATCAATCGCGGCTATCGTCAAGCAGCAGGTCGTTGCTGACGCTGACGAGATTCTCGCAGAGCGGGCAGCGGCTGACGCTGCCGAGCAAGCAGAGCGCGCTGCCAAGCAGCACCGTGCTCAGCGCACCCCCGCCGATGACGCGGGCTTCGAGTGGTGGCCCCAGGCTTAGGGGCCGCCACCACCGTCTACCTGGACCTATGTCCGCAAATAGATGCCCTCCCGTTCTATAGGGTGAGAGGCAAACCAAACAACCCCCGACACACAGGAAGTGTATCATCAAACCTAATCAATCCAACTGGAAGACCATGCAACTCACGGGTATCGCTATCCGCCGAGTGCTTGGCGACATCATCATCGTTCCCGTCATCGGCCCTGAGGGCCAAGTGTGGCAGCGATTCGACCAGGGCCTGCTCCAGTGGAGCACACCATCAGTCTCTGACATCATCGAGGAAGTCGATGCTGCCTGGGCTGACGAAGACCTCAAGGTTGACATCCTGACCCATGACCTACCGCTCGACGAAGAGACGGGTTCCTTCATCCCCTTCGGCATCTAAGCCAACCCGCCCCCCTTCTGGGGGGCACCCCTTCTCCCCCTTCACCGAGATACCAATGAAAGCTATCCTCACGACCCATGACAACTTCGACCTCGCCCGTGGGCCCTTCGCCCCAAGGGTGTGGGGTCGCACTGGAACCATCTGGGAGCGCCCAGCAATGACGCTCTGCGCGGCCTCTGCTGCCGTGCTCCAGTGGACCGCAACCCCTGACGACCGGGTGCTCGCAGTGCCCGGCTCAATCGAGCGCAGTGGTGCCATCAGTGAGTGGCTCGCAGCGAACCCTAAGCAGACCTCCTGGCGACGTTCTTAGTCGCCTCCTCACTGACAGACTTGACAGTCGAAACCAAACGGGTGTATACCCATATTGAACAAACAACAGGAGCCCATCACAATGGCAAAGTTCAATCCCTACAAAGTAGTTACTGACATCATCATCGAGTCCATCGAGGCTGGCACCCCGAAGTGGCGCAAGCGCTGGACCGGAGGGGGCGGCTTCAATCGCCCAGTCTCCGGCGCTACCGGCGACTGCTACAGCGGCATCAACGTCCTGCTCCTCTGGGGCGCGGCTATCGACAACGGCTACCACTCTGACGTGTGGCACACTTACAAGGGTTCCCAGGCCAAGAGCGGCCAAGTCCGCAAGGGTGAGAAGGGCACTCGCATCGTGCGCTGGGTCACCGCTCAGAAGAAGGACAAGGGCCAGCCTGTCATCGGGTCCGATGGCGAGCCTGAGACCTACGGCTTCCTCAAGCTGTACACGGTCTTCAATGCCTGCCAGATTGAGTGGGCTGAGGGTAGCGAGTACGCTCCTGCTCCTCCAGTGCCACACGATGAGCACGACGGCCCTCAGGCTGGCGAAACCTTTGGTGAGGCCATGCGCATCATGAACGCCTGGGCCACTGAGGTCGAGGTCCGACACGGAGGCGGCAGCGCCTTCTACCGCCCATCGGATGACTTCATCCAACTGCCGCACTCCGTGCAGTTCGAGGATGAGGCCGCCTACTTCGAGACGGCGTTCCACGAGGCCATCCACAGCACGGGTCACAAGTCCAGGCTCAACCGCTTCAAGAAGGAGCACGACAGCAGCTACAAGGATGACTACGCCTTCGAGGAGTTGGTCGCTGAGCTTGGGGCAGCGTTCCTCTGCTGCGATGCCGGTATCAGCCAGCCAGAGCAGCCACGGCCTGACCACGCTGCGTACCTGAGCCACTGGCTCGAGGTCCTCAAGGATGACCCCAAGGCCATCGTCAGAGCAGCCTCAAAGGCAGACAAGGCGGCCAAGCTGGTACTGGCCAAGGCAGCCGAGGCCGGTCAGCAGATGGCCGCCAAGTAATCCGGGAGAGGGAAGCAGTTTGCGGTCTGCTCTACCAAAACCGCGCCCCCTTCAAACAACAGGAGCCAACCATGTACCTGACCGCCTGCAACATCGCAGCCCTGTGCCTCTTGGCACTTCAAACCATTTCACTACTTGCCTACTGAGGACTGACCATGACCGAACAAGAACTGAACGACATCAAGAACGCACTAATCAAGTACCTAATGGCAGACGTGTACGGCAACTTCGAGCACCTGACGGTGGCCGAGAAGCAAATAATCGGAGACCAGGAGACATTCTTGGCTCTCCTGGAATCCATCAACACCCAAGGAGGCAAGTGATGCCACGAACATTCCGACTCTCATTCGACATCTCAGCCGAGGCTGACCCCTCTGACCTTCTCGACCGGCTCATCGACTTCCAGCAGCAACTGGTGGATGAGCTTGAGGAGGGCGAGGACTTCTTCGGCGAGCCCGTCCCCAACCATGCAACCGCCGACACTTGCAGTGTCGAGTACATCACAATCAAAGGAGGTGAGTGATGCCACTCGTAATGATTCCACCGCAGGTAGCGTTCACCGTCAGCGTAGGCGACAGCGAGGTCTCCGTGTACCACGTCTACAAGAACGGCAACTTCAACAACTGCATGACGTACTGGTACACGTTCGACGAGGCCGAGGGTGAGGACAACGAGTTCGACATCCGCGAACTGCCCACCTACGACGAAGACCTACGTCACGAAGATGTTGTTGGGCTCGCGTTCTACCGTGGGCTGGTCCGCATCAACAACAACCAACTAATCACCGAAGGAGGTGAGTGATGAACATACCAGAAAGACTGGAGTACTGGACCGCAGACCAAGTAGCAGAGTGCGTCCCTTTTGAATCCATCCTGGGCAAAGAGGCGGGCGATGCTCTGTACTGCAAGCTGTGGCAAATCCTGAGCGAAGCCAAGAACCCAACGCCTCTTGGTGGCGACGGGTCCAACGGTACAGTCGAGACACCGGACGGGCAACTGGACGAGGACAACGACGACAAGGCTCCGCACTGGTGGGGAAAACTGAACGAGACAGAGCAGCGTGCAGTCGCTGATGGATATGCTGCTGAGTTTGGAGGTGAGTGATGAACATCTTCGTCCTTGACCGTTCACCCGGCATCGCAGCACGCATGCAGTGTGACCGTCACGTCGTCAAGATGACCCTGGAGAGCGCACAGATGCTCTCCACTGCCGTCAACGAGTTGGGTGGGCAGACCCCTTACAAGTCTGCCCACCTCAACCACCCATGCTCTTTGTGGGCCCGTGAGACCCTCGGCAACTTCATCTGGCTCTATGACCACGGCATGGCCCTCGCGAAGGAGTACACGCGCCGCTACGGCAAGGTACACAAGTCCGAGGATGTCATCCAAGAGTGCATGGACCAGTGCCGAGACCTGTCCCTGTACAACCTCAAGCGCACGCCTCACCCGCTGTGCATGCCTGACGAGTACAAGAGTGACGATGCCGTCGAATCCTATCGGCGGTTCTACATCGGAGAGAAGGCTGGGTTCGCCCAGTGGAACAAAACAACCCAGCCGCCGCCCTGGTGGCCAACAGGAGATTGGCAATGAAGTTCACCTTTCACACAGACGAGGGCCATGGATGGATGGAGGTTCCACTGTCTATGGTCAAGGACCTGGGTCTCCAGACGGAGATCTCTTCCTTCTCATACATCAACGGACAGACGGTCTACCTTGAGGAAGACTGCGATGCGTTCCAGTTCATTAGAGCTTTCAAGTTGAAGCATGGGTTTCAGCCAGAGTTCGAGGACAAGTTCACTCCGGTGTCCTTCGTTCGGAACTTTGAAAGGTTCAAGCATGCCGTTTGACCTGACTCGATTCCGTGATGCTGTGGATGATGACATGATGTCATCCATCAAGAGAGAGTTGTCTTTGGGCAAGAAGGTGGGCCACTGGATGTGGTTCATCTTCCCGCAAGGCATGCGACCTCATTCGAGCCCAGTGTCGCAACGATTCGCCATCCGTGACCTCGACCATGCCAGAGAGTTCCTGAAGCACGACCTGCTTGGGCCTCGCCTGGTCGAGTGTACTCGGCTGGTGTTGACCCACTCCGATAAGACGCCGCTCGATGTATTCGGACATGTGGACTCCAAGAAGTTTCTTGGCTGCATGACTCTATTCTCTCAGGCATCCAAGTCTTTAGGCTCAGAAGAGCATGCTTGCTTTCAGCAAGCCTTGGATGTTTTTTTCAATGAAAACCCTTGACGCTAAAACTTAACCGGAGTAATCTGCTGTCAGACCTCCCTCACCCCGCAAACAAACAGGAGCACAACATGCCATCACTTCCCCGAGACACCATGCTTGTTGGTATCGAACTACTTCGAGAGATTGTAGACGAGGAGACTGACGAGCTTCTCGAAGAGCACATCATCGATGTAACTGGACAGTTCTTTCCAGCAGAGGCGGACCTCGGCGACCATATCGAGGTTGTCAAGGCCGTCCGCACCTTCCCCGGTCCAAAGACCGAGGTTGAGCTTACAGACGAGGAGGTTGACTCTCTTGTTGACCTTTTGGAAGAGCAACGGCGGAGATAATCTGTCCTCCCCCCTTTCCCCTAATCGGCATACTTTACAAACACAGGAGCACTCAAATGAACGAATCCCGCTTTATCGAATACCCAAATGCATGGTGTCCACTCACGGACCCACACCGCGCCTTGCAAGAGGCCATCATCACCCTCGGCTTTGCCAAGGACGCCATCAAGAGGGCGGAGGCTGAGCCTACAGACGAGTGGCGCGCAGCGACCGCTGTATCGGCACTCAAGTGGATTGTACGCTCACTGGAGTCTGGCTTCAGTGAGGACTTCGAGGCTCGGTGCATCAGGACCGAGGAGGCCTTCGATTCCGTCATGGGTGAGGACGACTTCGTTCAAGCCGGTATCGCAGCGCGGGAAGCGCTGAAGAACATCAACACAAACGAGCAGTAAAATGAAAGCCTACACAATCAGAATCGAAGCCCTTGTCATCGCCGACTCTATCATCGAGTCATCAACCCCTGAGCAAGTACTGGACATGCTCATCGACCACACCGATACCATGACTGCTACCATCGTGCCGATGGTGTGCGGTGATGCGAAGGTCGCTGAGCCTGCGCCTCTCAGGTCAATCGTCAGCAAGCCTCAGACCATCCACACCCCGTTGGATGTGTCGAGCGAGCCTCCTGCCATTCAGGAGTTCTCTGCAAACGGTGAGAAGATCATCTCAACCAACCGCTCATGGGCGCAGCCGAAGCCGAACGGCGTCACGGAGTTCTTCGACTCCAGCACTGGAGAGTTGTTTCAAACATCGAAGCAGTGGCGATTCCGCCAGTCCACGGGCTGCCCGGAGTTCAAGTACTCAAGTCACGACTACGTGGGCTACTGCATGCGTCGTCCGATTGGAACCTACGAGTCCTCGGACATCAAGAGCCATGTGTACCTGACTCGCTCTGAGGCAACCCAAGCCCGTGAGCACATCTACAGCGGACGCAAGATTCGCAAGCAACTGAAGGGAGGTGAGTAATGAGTATTGATATCGAAGACGCAGAGAGCGGGAAGCTGCACCCATCGGAGTGGCTACCTGAAATGTATGAAATGCTTACAGACGCTATTGATAAGACAGACTCTGAAGGCAAGAGGATTGCGCGGCGTGGCTTTCGCGGACCAGATGGTATGATCTATTGGCAGCGTGGCCGACTAAAGATGGCAATCTATACATGGAAACTTGCGAATGTAGCGATGCACTGCCCATTCCCGAGATGCAAAGGTAAGCCTTCACAAGTTCAGGCTGCCTTCGCTGCCGGTAGAATGGAGAACCCTCTTACTGGTGGTCAGTTTGATGACGACTGGAATGAGTATGGAGAAAGCAAGTACGCCTGCCCTGAATGCGGTGAGCCTCTGGATTATTGCGTGCCATTGTTTGGGGGTAACCATTTCTGGCAATGGGCTGGAGAAGAGGAAGGTGAGTGATGGACCTGAGTGACGCACGCTTCCACCGCAAGACCATCCCCTGGGCAAAGCTGGAGTCCGAGGGGGTGGATGCCCGCAAGGTAATGAAGGAAGCGCAGAAGCAGAGAATGTGGGTTCTGGCCCGCAAAGCCGAGCACCGATGGGTGAATGAGAAACTCAAAGAGTCTCGGTCTCAATAAACAAAACACACTTGACAGACATGGGAGCACCCTTTAATCTGTCCTGACCATACAGGAGAATGTAATGGCTGATAACGTAACGAAGCTATCGAAAGCAAGAAAGAGCAACAAGAAGCGAGAGTGGGAGTGGCCCTCTTTCATCGAGGCTTGGCAAACATCCAACTCATACGATGAGGTGCTGGAGAAGCTGAACTTCGAGAACACTCCTCAAGAGCGTAGCTTCATTGGCGTCAAGGCTTCTTACGCACGCAAGAAAGGCGTGCCACTCAAGAAGCTGCAACGTAAGTCTCGCAACTCGACGATTGACTGGGAAGGCCTCGCCGACCTCGCAAAGTCTAAGAACAGTGACTGAGGAATACACTCTTTTACAAACCATATCCAGGGCCTACTTCTTGCTGGTTATGTACAGCATCAATAAGGAAGCTGACAAACTTGCCAAGCAGTGGTACCCAAGAAGACTGGAGGCAGTCAATGACAAACATCGAAGAAGCAGAGGGATCTTACAAGGTCTACTTGGCAATCAAAAGCGACGATAAACTCAACGATAAGTTCAGTTGTACACGAGACGGTGTGCAGTACTACAAGGGCAAGAAGATGACGGAGCCGGACTTCTCCGAGGTCTCAGTCTACTTGGCCCGAAACTACCGAATCGTCTGCTCGAAGGAGGAACTGAAGTCTGGAATCATGGCAGCGTCAAGGAAGATAGAGCCTCAGCTTATCTACGGGACGAACCTGCCGGAGGACTTCAGGGACAAGGTAAGAGAGTACTTGGAGATGAACCCACCGTCATACAGACGGTACGACATCACCACGGATGCAGTCGCTGAGTTCGTAGACCCAGCAGGCTGGGAAGAGCAGCAAAGGCTTACCGAGATGAAGGTAGCAAAGGCCCTAAAAGAGCAAGGGCTTCAGAAGGTACGTGTGACGTACAAAGGAGAGAGAAAGATGCGCTGGTTCCCGATTGACGGGGCCTAAACAACAACCCAGGAGAGTCTTGTGGAACTTACATCACAAGAAATCATCGCCATCACAAAGGCGATCAAACCGAAGGCAGTCTCGCTTGCTAAGCGGGACATCGACAATAACTCTGAGATTGACGTGAACCTCACTGTCAAGATCGCTGGCAAGCTCAAGCGTGGAGCAAAGTCTAAGCCAGTCAAGGCAACCTCCTCGATTCCGTGGAAGGTGGCTCTGGCCCTCTTTGCAAAGCGCTCTGGGTTCACCAGGGAGCAAACAGCCAAGGTGCTGCTTGAAGCAGTGACCTTCGCTCTCGACACCGAGAAGGACAAGGAGAAGCAACTCCTTGAAGAGATGGGTGTCGGTGATGCTCTGGCGATGCTTGACCGAGAGGTCTTCGATAAGCTGCCTAAGAAGGCTCGTGATGGAAACATCACCTTCCAGGTAGACGCACTCGAAGCAATGCGTGAACTCACATTGGTGGCTGACGAAGATGCTCCTACCCTTGGGGAAGGGGAAGAGGCAGCGAAGTGAGTCACCGGGGCCGCCGTTAAGCGGGGCGGCGGCCCCATTTTTATTATGGAAACAGAAGAAGAATACGAACGCATTGACACCTATCAACTGGTGTACCAGATGACTGAATGCCTTGGTGGACTCCGTAAAGGACAACACTCTAAGGTCGCAGCAGTCTACGGAACCAGTCGAGCGAGGCTCACGAGCATCCTCAAGCGAGAGGCCAAATCACCAACACTCGACACGGTCATGTGCTGGGTAAACAGGGTCTATCGGCAGACAGGTCTCAAGGTTGTCATCACACTCACACCCGATCTTCGCATGCACTACAGCATCGTGGGTCAACATACCGCTCGTGTAGACGGCACGATCGTGTCACAAAAAAACAGTTTGTAGGAGGTTCTTCCACCGACTACAGAAACAAGCCCTTTGGGGATTGATCCCCCCAAAAGTTGGGCTCCTGACTGAGCCCACCGGGTTTCCGGTGGTGCTCTCTCAGGACCCCGTCAGGAGTTCAAATGTGGATACAAGATTGCAAGAACGCACGCATTACGACAGTAGCAGCAGAGCTTCAGTACGGCAGAGGGAATGGTTCATCCATCCATCCGTGCCCATCCTGCGGAATGTTGGAGCGTGGAAGCAGAGACAAGAAGCGAGGACCAGTCGGGTTTACTCGCAGTGAGATGGCATGGAAGTGCCACCGATGTGGAGCCAAGGGTGACGTTGTAGACTTCGTCGCCCAGCACTTCTTTCAGCAGCCAGTGCGGAATCTCGAAAAGGAGCAGACATCCGCAGTCCGAGACTGGTTCGCTGATAAGGGCTACTGCACACCATCAGGTGTCCCGTCTCACATACAGCCCGACCTCAAGAAGATGCCGACCATGAGGCCAGAGCCTACACCCGGCTATGTCAGGCCTCCAGAGGAAGAGCTTCTGGACCTGTGGGCGAACACGACTACGGCGGAGGTTGCCCTTGGTCAACCTGTCCAGTTTGCAGACCAGCTTAGCCGATGGCTCATTCAACGTCGCTTCACTCCGAAGATTCTGGACAGCACGCAGTGCATCCGCATCATGCCGCTACCGAATAGCTTCAAGTACCCTGAGTGGTTCCCACATCAGTGGGGCGGCATCTATCGAGTGGCTGCACCATGCTTCGAGCCAGACGGAACGTTCGCCAGTATTCACTGCCGCAGTGTGGCGTATGTGAATGGACGGCAGCACGGTGTAACCAAGACCCGATGGCCTACAGGATACGAGGCCGGAGGACTACTGATGGCCAACCCCGCAGCACAATCACTGATGCGTGGCGAGGACACCAGTCAACTCGGTGGTCTGCTGATCTGTGAGGGCATCACAGACTTTATGCGTGCTTGCGAGCAGGCCTACAGAGAGTCGTTGAATCTTGCAATCGTCGCTGGAACCTCCGGCAGCTTCAAAGCGCTTGCTAAGATGAACATCTCCTCTGACATGAAAATCTACATAGCAACTGACTCAGATGACTCCGGCGATAACTATGCGTCGGAAATCTGTGACTTCCTTCCCCAACACACCCTTTACCGCGTACCGCTGGAGTCTAATGATGGCTGATCTCGATGAAGTCCTCGCCGCTGGACAAAGAAGACTCGCTGACCTGCTGAACATCGCTGAATCCGAGAACTGCATCAATCAGCCAAATCAACCTCAAGAAGAGGCAGTCATCCCTGAAAATGTTGGTGACTCTGGTGTCATCAGCCTGATGGACCAGTACTTGGACCGTGACGGAAACCCGACCGGCAGACCACGTAAGAACAAGAACAACCTGTACATCATTCTTCGGCGGGACCGTAGATGGCGTGGCCGTGTGTGGTTGAATGAGTTCACCAATGTCCTGAAGATCGACGACCGTGACTACAGGGACACTGATGACACGCGCATCGCTCTGTGGGTCTCTCGTGCCTACGGACTGGAGTACGGCAATGAGGCCATCAGTTCTACAGTGCAACTGATCGGCGAAGAGAACAAGCGCAACCCTCTGACCGAATGGTTGGACAGCATTCAGTGGGATGGTACGCCGCGTCTCGGCTCTTGGATTGTCGAGGCCACCGACTGTCTTGACACAAGGCTGAACAAGAAGATGGCGGAGAAGTGGCTCATTCAGGCCATCGCGCGAGCCTACAGCCCAGGCTGCAAAGCCGACTGTGTTCTTATCTTGGCTGGTGAGCAGGGTGCTGGTAAGAGCACTCTGTTCCGAACGCTGGCCACTGAAGATTACTTCGCGGATACGCCGCTCGACATCGGCTCTGCAAACTCGTACAGCCAGATTGCTCGTGCATGGATCTACGAGGTGGCTGAGTTGGACTCAGTGCGACGTTCCGCTAACAGTGCGACCAAGGCGTTCCTCAGTGCTCAGGAAGATAACTTCCGGCCAGCGTATGGACGCCATGCGATCACCCTCAAGCGTCACGTCGTCTTCGCCGGTACGACTAATGAGTCTCAGTTCATCAACGACATGACGGGATCTCGACGGTACTGGCCCATCAAGGTCAGCGCCATCAACCTCCACTGGGTCCGTGAGAACCGGGACCAACTGTGGGCCGAGGCTATCGTCGCATTCAAAAATGGTGAGACATGGTATCTGGACAAGGAGGCGGACGAAGAGCGGCACAACTCCAGCCTGATCTACCGTCAAGATGACCCATGGGTCGAGCCTATATCGGACTACCTCATGATTCAACGAGGCCCAGTAACAATGAACCTCATCATGGAGGAGGGCTTGAAGATTGATCGTGGACGTATGAGTCGTCGAGATGAGTTGCGAATAGCGGAGATACTTAGAGAGTTGGGATACGAGAAGAAGAGAATGAGTTTCGGAGGTAAAAGAAAATACGTCTGGGCTAAGAATGAAGTACTAAAGTTAAGTAATAAGGAAGCATAATGAGTAAGGCAGCTTTAGGTGGCGGGGTATTCCTCGCGCCTGGATATGAAAATGAAAAGACGGTGCTGAGCCGATTCCAGATTCGGAATCCTGAGTACGACATGGCGATGGGCATGAGGAAGAACGGCAAGTACGTTCCGATTCCTGACAAGCACATCAATGCATGTCACCGAATCCCTCTGGATCACCCATGGGGTGGAGGTCTCGCTGTGCCCCGCAAGGCGGCGTCACAGATGGAACTGGGCAACATTATCGACAAGAGGACCGCACCAGACGCCCGTCTGTTGACTCTATCGAAGGGGTTCTCGCTACGGGACTACCAGCAGAGTGCCCTTGATGCGTGGCTCAATAATCAGGGTGAGGGAGTGATTGTAGCCCCTTGCGGTGCCGGTAAGACAGCCATCGGTGTATCTGCCATGACGAAGTTTGGGACCAAGGCATTGGTGCTTGTCCATACAAATGACTTGGCAGTGCAGTGGATGAATCGGATTCAGTCGATGCTCAACGAGGAGGCAACTCAATATGGCGCGGGTAAGAAGGATGACTCTGGACGGATTGTCGTCGCAACTTTCCAAACTCTTGAACGAATGTCATTCACAGAGCGCTACCAGTTCGGGCGTCAGTTCGGACTCTGTATCGTTGATGAAGCACACCACGTTCCAGCGCACACGTTTTGCTCTGTCATGTTCTGCATGCCAGCGAGACACCGACTCGGATTGACGGCCACGCCAGAGCGACCTGATGGTTTGACATCGATTCTGTGGTGGCATTTCGGTCAGCCGGTTTACGAGATCACCAACGCGCAGTTGACTGCGTCTGGTCACGTCGTTGCGCCATCTATTGAATGGCTATTCACTGACTACAGTGGTCCGCCGAATCGAGTTGACTGGTCTAAGCTGATCACTAAGATGACAACCGATGATCAACGCAACGCGAAGATTATCAACCGTGTCGTGAAGGCATGTGAAAATGGCCGACAGATCCTCGTGCTCTCTGATCGTGTTGATCACTGCATGAAGATTGCTGAGGTGCTTCGATCACACTCGATCGTCGCAGAACCCCTCGTCGGTCGAATGACAAAGAAACAAAGAGCAGAGGTTTTAGAACGTGCAGATAACAGAGAGATTCAAGTCGTATGTGCCACAACCGTCGCAGATGAGGGCCTTGATCTTCCATCACTCGACACTGTTGTACTCACAACTCCGACAAAAGCTATGGGCCGAATACAGCAAAGGATCGGTCGCGTCATGCGACCCCACCCACAGAAGCAAGATCCGATTGTTATTGATTGCATTGACGATAGCGGAGCAATGCATGGACTCGCTCGGAAGCGTCAAAGACTCTACACTAAGCTCGGGTGCTCCTAAAATGATTGATGTATTGAAAAGACTACCGGAAGGTTGGTACATGGTCGAGACCGGAAACGGCTATATCATCAGAGATGCAGACGACGAGTTTGTTTGCGAAGCAGAAAGCGCAGAGAGACTCAATGAGATTCTCAGCAATGAGTTTGAACTCGCACAGCTTTACGCCAGCATGATGTTCATCCTCAAGAGCACCAACGTAGCCGAAGCCTAAGTCATCGCAGCCGAAGTCCGAGCCAGTCTCTCACCGTCACCTTCTTTTTTGTGAAGTCCTCGATGGCAATCGCAAGACGCAGCGACGGTATTGATCTGCCTGACTCAAGGTCTCTCAGGTAGGGAACGGAGACGCTGAGCCCTTGAGGGTTGAGTGTCTCGTTCATCCACTTGCAGAAGCCAAATCGGCTGTTGAATGAAGGTTGGCTTTCGCGAAATGATCGAATGTCCATAAAAAGTCCAGTCAGAAAATGTCCGGTTAAGTGATGTTCAGAACATCACATCGTGATACCATAAATCAAACCACAGGAAAAACAAACATGAACGACAGCCTACCCACAATCGGGAGCAGCAGCATCGGGGCCATACTCGGCCTGTCACCGTGGAGCAGTCCATGGGATGTATGGGCACGAGCGCACGGTCTGACTGAAAGCTCCTCGTCCGCAGCTACGCAGCGAGGTCACATCCTTGAGCCAGCTATTGGTGCTCACTATGCCCATCTGAACAACGTCCAGATCGAGAAGGGACCAGAGTACGAGGCCGCTCCAATCATTGGTCCAGAAGAATGGATGCATGCACGACCAGACTTTTTTGTGAAGTCGGAAGACGCTCGATGGCTGCTTGAGATCAAGTCCACGCGCAAGTTCGACCACAAGTGGGGTATGTCGGGCTCGAACGGCGTGCCGCCATACTACGCGGCCCAGTGTATCTGGCAGATGGCTGTGACGGATGATGAGCGATGTGACCTTGCGGCATTCGCAACCATGAACGATGAGTACAGGTGTTTTAAGATTCACAGGGACTCATCAGTTGAATCTAAGATGATCGACTATGTCAGGGACTGGTATGACCGGCATATTCGAGAGGGTAAGCCTCCAGAGGTAGACGGTTCCACCGCATGCTCCAGATCCCTCGCCAAGCTATTCGAGCAGGAGTCAAAGGAGTTTATTGAGCCGTCCGAGGCTCACCTCGACTTGGCCATGGAACTCAAAGAGGTCCGCCGCATGAGCGCCGAGTTGGACGATAAGAAGCGGATGCTTGAGAATAAAATAAAAGACGAAATTGGTACCGCATATGGTATCAGTGGTGTAGCTACGTGGTCTCAGAGCAAGCCACGTAGTCGATTTGACCGAGCCTCATTCGAGGCTGATCACCCAGACCTCGCCAAGAACTACGTTAAGATTGGCGAGCCAACGCGAACATTCAGGTTCTCATTCACAGGAGAGAAAAAATGAGCACAGCAATCCACCCAGCACATCACTTCAGGAATGTCGTAGAGTCCAAGGCCTCTGACTTCCTCCAGGCAATGGCAGGTACGGAGGAAGGGGCAAAGGCAGCAGGCCGTGTAGCCTTGGCATTCCGTCAGGCTGCACAGACCAATGACCGTCTATACGGGTGTGACCCCGCATCAGTAGCCCAGGCCGTCGCCCTCTCGGCGATGACAGGCTTGATGCCCGGTGGCCCACTCCCAGATGTGTACCTGCTTCCACGAGGCAAGAGCCTACAGTGGCAGGTATCTCACCGAGGCTTCTCGAAGCTCGCAGCCCGAAGCGGTGTACGACTCCGCACCAAGGCGGTGTTTGAGAGCGACACGTTCCACGTCATTGAGGGGACGGAGCCGAAGCTGGAGCACGTTCCTGATCTCTCTGCGGATCAGTCTTGGGAAAACCTGGTAGCAGTCTATGTAGTGGCTCACTACAAGGACGGAAGCAAGGACTTCGTCGTTATCCGCAAGGCCGACATCGAGAAGCGTCGGGCAAACTCTGACGCTTACAAGCGCAACAAGAACCAGTCTCCGTGGGGTCAGTGGCCCATCGAGATGGCGCTCAAGACCGGGCTCCGGTATGCGTTTGCTCGCGGCATCGTCACCATGGACGACACTACCACGAGCGCTTACGAGCACGACGGTATTCAGGACGCACCGGCTGAGGATCTCAACGTGGTAGACATTAACGAGGTTCCAGAAGTCAACACCATGAACGTTTTGTCTGAGCAGCTTGATGAGCTTGTGCAGCAAACGGACGCAGAAGAATCATTGCTTGAGGATTAATCGACAGCATGGCCCGTGATTACAAACGCGAGTACGAGCAGTACCACAGCAAGCCAGAGCAAAAGAAGAGGCGCGCTGGGCGCAATCGTGCTCGCCGTATCATGACCATGTTGAAACGAGTTAAGAAAGGCGATGGAAAAGATGTCCATCATAAAGATGGAAACCCAAAAAACAACTCGAAGAAAAACCTTAGAGTTGAAAGTAAAAAAACAAATCGTTCAAGAAAGTAAAGGAGAACATTATGAGCTTGTTTGATGAAGCTAAGAAGGCGAAAAACCCATTCGGTGAACGTACTAAAACTAAGTCGAATGAGGGTGAGATCCCTACAATCAACCAAACGTCCCTGCTTCTGCGAGTGGTGAATGATGTGTTCGGTGAGCAGCAACTCACTGATGCACAGGGATCAAACTGTGAGGGATACCGGACTCGTCTGGCTGATTCTTCATGGCCGCTTCACAACCTCCAGGGCAACGTGACTGAGCCGACATGGGCAAACATGCTGAATGCAACCATCGCAGGCATGACGAAGACCATTCGGAACAGTCAGCCTAACGGTGACTGGAAGCTGCTTGAGTTCGAGACCAAGATTGATCACGACTCAGACAAGGTCGAGCGTCTGTTTATCGTGGTCAAGTTCGTCGATGTGGACAACAATGAGGATCTCCAGTATCGGAACGGGGCACCCGTGGCTACTACCGTCAACGTACAGACAAGCCCTATTCCTCAAGAGGTTGTCGATGCGCTGACGAACCGTCAGACCGATGACTCACAGCTTGCCGGTATGATTGAGAAGCTTGTAGAGGCAATCGCAGCCAAGACGACAACGTCTGCTACAATTCCGGCTGAGCCAGTGGCAGCATCTGGTGAGCCTGAGCCAGAGCCTGTGGTCTTCAACGACTAATACGATGCCGTTGTATCAGTTCGTCTGTCCTAACTGCGATCTGACTGTTGAGGTTTTACAAGCGTTCGGAGACCCAAGCCCCCACTGTGGGGCTTGTGCTCTCGACCTTGGCACGTCAGTCGACATGAAGCGCAAGATATGCGTGACCAACTTCAGCCTCAAAGGTGACGGCTGGGCGAGGGACAACTACGGATTGAAGAAGAAGTGATGGGGTGGATTTCCCTATGTTTATCTAAGGGCATCCAGCTTCAGCTTGAGCAACTCGTTTTCTCGTTTCACATAGTCGACCTCAACCTTTAGTGCCGACATCTCAGACATAAGGTCAATGATCTGCTGTAGGTGCTCATCACGCTCCTGCTCCAGCTTCTCGACCCTTTTGATAAGGTCATCTCGGTACAGAGCCTGCTCGGCCCTCTCTTCCTGCTGGACCTCTCGCTTTTGCTTGAGAATGAACTCGTAAAACTTGAACGCACCAGCACTAAATACACCAGTCACGGCAGCAACAATAGCAGCAGTAGTGGTGGACTTATCCACGGAGATCCTTGTGCATTACTTCCACACGCATTTTAACGTATATCCAAACCCACAAGGCAAAGTAGACGCCTGTGACCACAAGGCTGCGCCCAACTTCTCCGGCGGCGAAGTCTGGATCGTTCAACACGTTCACGACAAATCGAGTAGTGGAGAAGATGTACAGCAGCAGGTAGGTGCCCACGAAGCGCGAACAGGATCGTACATTCGGCAAGCTGAAGAGCATGCCAAGAGCCACCACAAAGTAAAGAGCGTACTGGAAGTAGGCCCACTCCATCCCGTTGTCCAGGGCCTCGCCGTAGCTCATCCAAAGCACTCGATTGTTGGCAAGGTCTGCAATGTTCCAGAACAACAGCAGGGGCCCGTAGTCGTGGTACACGAGGATGTCTCTGTACGCTTTGAAGAACTGACGCATTGAACCACCTGACCCATCATAACTTGGAGACAAGATGGCTGATCATTCATTAGACGACATCGTTCATTCCATTCAGTCTGCCGTCATCGCGGCTACAGATATTGCCGAGCGCCATGAGCTTGACTCGATTACGAACGAGGAGTTCTGGGAGCAAAAGACTGATGATTCCGGGGAGCCACTTAATGATGAACACGGAAGGCCCATTTATGTACCTCGCATGGTCGTCATGGAAATCCCAACATGGGAAGATGGAGTACTGGTACAAAAAAGAATTCCGGTCCCCCTCCAGTCGCTCACGACGGGCCAAAGCCTGCGTGTGGATACGCTTGAAGTGGAGATGTCTGTCGAGATCTCTGGGCTTACGTCGGACAAGAAGAAAGGCAAGTTGATGGTCCGGCCTTGTGCCAACACGCCGTCATGGTTCAAAAAGCAGAACAATGCTGCTAAGGTAAAGCTGATTTTCAAGGGCAGTGAACCCCCTGAAGGTTATGCAAGAATCGATGACCAGCTAATAAAGCTGATTCCATAGGAGTAAATGATGCCAGATCAACTTGTAAAGATGTCAGACCAGTTCGGTGGTCTTCCCATGGACCAGCTTATTGGTGGCCCACTCAAGGCTGCTTGTAGCGCTCAGACGCTCCTCGCCAAGGCTTCCAGCGACTTCATCAAGGATGTCGGACTGAACGATGCCGGTGGTGGCAACATGAGCGCCCGCACGGTCGACTTCAGCTTTAACCGCCCCACCACGGCTCCTGATGGTTCAACATCACTGGAGAAGGTTGATCTACAGGTCCCACTTCTGGCCATCATCAACACACCCTCTCTCTCTGTGAAGGAGGCTGAGGTCCGCTTCACCATGGAAGTGAAGTCATCGACATCCAGCAAGACGACATCGGACACAAAGGCTGAGCTTACTGCGCACGCCAAGTACAACGCTGGCCTGTTTAGCTGTGACGTGACCGTTCACGGCTCCGTAGCCAACCACAGCGAGAACAGCCGCAGCAGCGACAACAGCGCCAAGTACGATGTCAAAGTGGTCGCGCGTGATGACGGCCCGCCAGAGGGCCTGATGAAGGTTCTGGATATGCTCAACGACGCCATCGCGCCTACCCCTGCCGGCGCGACATCGGCTAAAAAGAGCTAAGCGGCCCCCCTGCGCCCCCCACCCACATCGTCTGATCCCATGCTCGGGGTCAAGCATGGGCGATTCCTACCGGGTGGGGGGCGCAGGGTTTACTTTTGGTAACCTCAGATAGGCTGGAGTTGCCAACTAATCCCGTGGATTAAACCTGACCCCGCTTGAGAGTCACGACTTGAGCGGGGTTTTTTATGCGAGTAGTACATTGATATGGCGACAAGTAAAAAAATGCACAAGACCAAAGAGCGCAGGAAGCCATGCTTCCTTCTTTTCTGGAAGAAGACGCCGGAGCCTACAAAAACGCTTTGCGGCAGATCACTTGAAGACGTATTTCACAGCCCAGATCGGATGGCTATTACTTGTAAGTCTTGCCGAAAAATCATGAACGCAGTAGACTGATCTCTCACCAACGTGGTGAGTGGGTAATGAAAAGAAGGCTGGCAGGGAGCGTGGGGCTCTCTGTCAGTTTTTTTTTGGTAGAGTGACCTATGGCTCGATGCGGACGATGCGGCTTCTACAAGGCCTACAACGGCGCTAGCAAACAGGCAGGCGTCTGCTTGATGTATCGAGGGCTTGACATTCCTGAGGACGCTCTGTGGGAGCATCGGAAGTGCCCTGAGTACACTCAGAGGATTCCCGACTGGACGCCTGAGCAACACTTCGAGTTTGAAGTGAAGCGATATGGTGTTGAGCGCAGTTGGCGTGCCAATAGACGAGCGATGATCTTTTCTTCTGCGGCATTAGTCGTCTCCATCGTGACGCTGATAAGTAAGCTGATTTAGCTCTTCTCAACAATCTCGAACAACTCATCAACGCGCTTCTTCATGCGCTTGACCTGGCGCTCAACGTCGTCTCCGTCGAAGTCAGCAGAAATGGTAGAAGTCTTCTTCTCAATGCCTGACAGCTTAGCCTTGAGCCCGTCGATCTCTGCCTGCATAGTCGCACACTTGGCCGCACAAGGAGGAGGTTGCTGTCCCTCAAGGCCCTGGTTCTGGGACTCGATCTCCAGTTTCTTCATCTCCCGCTCGTGCTTCTGCTCGGCCCAGTCCCGGTACAGCTTGAACGCTTTTGAGCCACCAGCTACGGCCATGCCAGCCAAGGCAACGGCCACCACGGGTGCGTGTTCACCGCCGATTGCTTGAGCCGCATCAGCAGCCGCCGTGATGTCTGAAGCGACACCAAGCGTTTCTGAAAGCTCTGGGGGCTCTGGTCCTACGTCGAGATTGGCGAGGTCGACAGGCTGAGGAGTTGCTACTGGTGCGGACGTTTCTGTTGGTGATGACATGGCTGTGTTCCTTACTTGTTCCGATCCAAGATGCGGTCAAGTCTGGACACAATGTCATTGTGTACCTTGGTACGCGCAATCAAGAACTCTTTTGACTGACTATCGGCATTGCTTCGATACTCTTGAATGACTCGGTCGTAACGCTCACGAATCTTTTCAATGCGCTCGTCATAATCCTTACGGATTTCCTCGATCTGCTCTTGGAACCCCTCTACGAGCTTATCGAGACGCTTCTGCATCATCATGAACTGATACACAAGAAACGCCGCGAAGATGCCCAGGTGCCCATCGGCCAACAAGGAATCAACCAAGGCTTCCATCAGACCACTCGTTTGGCTTCTTCAGGCACCAACGTGTAGCTGAAGGAGTTGCCCCACTTGTCTCTGGCCTTGTAGCAAATGTCCATAAACTCAGCAAAGTCATCTGCGTTTGCAAACACTTGGCATCCAGCCGACCATCGATCTACTTGCGTCGAGTGCGCGCCGGCCTTGTGAATGTTGATGCCATAGTAGCCTTCAGTAATAGACTCCATATCACAATCAATGATGTCGTCTTTAGTGTCATCACGATAAGTCTTGACCGTACCGTTCCTCTGGCAGAGCGCGTCATACTTTCCTTGGTGCTTGTCAATCTTCCACACACCTCGATATTGACCCGGAACCAGAATGGCGGTGCCGTTGACATTCGTAGGGTTTTCAAGCCAGTAGTTACCGGGCTCAGTTGTGCATGCCCATGACTTGTGTACCCACTGATCGTCCTCGTCCTTGAAGACGCAGTGAATGACATCGTCGAAGCTGTTGGCCGTGTGGTCTGTGGACCGTACGCCGATGATGTTGACGTTGTAGGCTCCAGACTCAAAGACCTTGTAGCCAAGCGACTCAGCGTAATCGAGGATCTCAGGACGCATATCAGTTACCGCTGCTACAGTTAGCGTTTGTGGCTTGGCAGATCTGGGCGATATTGACCGCTTGGTGTTGCTGGTTCTCCAGCATTTTAGAAACAATGTCTTCCATCTTATCCAGACGCTTTTCAACACCCTCAATCTTGACATCGACTACCTCTTGATGAGTCAGGCTCGTCGCCTTCTTGCTTTCAAGAACAGTTACCCGCTTGTCGAGTTCGTCTACATCTTGAGCAGCAGACTCAAGTGATGCAAACGATACACCCGCTGCGAAGATGACGGTCAGTCCGGGGACTGCAAGATCTTTGATTTCCACAGTACACCTCAGTCCTATTCAGCGGTCTCAGGACAACTATAAGACCCAAGAAGCTTATCGGTCAACTTGGACGGTTCACATCGTTGCTTATCTGTTTCACCTGTGCGGATACACAGCGCCCACATGCATTGCAGAGACATGGGATCCCCCCCAACCTCCTTGATGCATGGAGGTGGCAGGTCCGTGAGCTTATTGGCGATGGCACTCTCTCGCTTGGCTTCCTCGACGGAAACCTCTTGTACCTTTTCTACGAGTGATTGGTTGCCCTCATTCAAGGCCTCAATCGCCTCTGTTTGCGCCTCCAGCGCCTTTACGCCTGCATCAGGCTTCAGGCCCCATCCGGCGCCGAAGCCGACGCCCAGGGCCGCAAGAACAGTGATTGTCGTCAGTGTTACTGGTTCCATCTTGAACATTCCAAACTCTTGTTGAAGTCGATCACTACACTACACAAATCAACCAAAACCATGCCGCTCAACAAGCAGTGATCGACATGATGATAGTAACTACTTTTTGGCTGTAGACTTCTTAGCGGCAGGCTTCTTGGCAGCAGGCTTCTTGGCAGCAGGCTTAGATTTTTTAGCCTTCGCATCTGCTTCAAGTTTAGAAATTTTAGTTTCAAGCTCACTAATCACAACAAGAAGAGCGCGAATGCCTCCAGACTTATCGCCAAACTTAGAGTTGAGTTGAGTTCGAGCCCATGCAATTTTACTTTGGTACATAATTTCACCTATGAGGATAGAATCGTAACTTTAACATCAGCGGTAGGAGAGTCGTCTCCAGCAACCGCAGCGGTCTGAACAGCCCACAGGCTAAGACCAGAAGAGAATGCCCAGCCACCACTGATGACGTAGGTAGTCACCTGACCAAGTGGGGCGTACAACACCAGTTCGGGTGTAGAGCTACTCCCTCCACCACCAGTGACACCACCAGAAGCGTCAATGATTTTAACATAGCAAGCGGGCTCGGCAGTCGTCGGTGTGCCCGCAGTCGCGTCAATCTGAATCAAGTACACTGATCCAGTAGTACCAGTCACGTCTACAGCAGCAGTGGTATCGGCATCATCATTGATGATTAGCTTACCAGCCAGATCACCAAGAACTGTTGTGCTCACCGTAGCCATATCAACCCACCAAGATCGTTACTTTGACGGCTTCGTTGCCGCTGACACTGGGTGCCTGGTTGTTATTTTCAGCAGCAGTTTCAGTAGCCCAGCAAGACAAATGATCGTACGCGACCCCACCAGGGATCTCGTAGGTGTAGGTGCTTGCCGCAGGGCAAGAGAATACCCAGTCTGGTGCTGTTGTTCCTGACGTTGCCGTGATGGCATTCGCAATCTTAATGAACACAGCAGCATTGTTGGTGTTCTCGATCTTCACTGAGTACAGAACACCAGAACCACTAGTGAGATTACTCGTCACACTGTTCGTGATTTGAGCGTTGTATGCGATCTTGAATGTGGTCGCATCATCAAACTTGGTGGTTACAAAGGCCATTTACTACTTCTTTGAAATCGCGCTCATTGCTTTCTCGGCGGAATCGCCAGCAATATAAGCAAGGCTGAGATACAACCACTGCTCAGAATCAAGCAAGCCGCTTGCCAGCAGTACGGTTCCGAGAGCGAGCACAGCCAGTCGTCGCCAAGAGATGCGCTTCTGTGAGCAAAAAAGTTGGTCGATGAAATCCTTCATTATTTCTCCCTATAGAGGCAAGTATACGTTGGGTGCGACATCTAGCATGTCCTTTCCGCCCATGTTTTGCTCAGAAGCACTAAAGTTTACGCCGTTATCGGTACTAAAAAACATGTCTCCAGTGAAACAACACACGCACCACGTTCCAGATCCGTCTGTTGATATAGCCGACAAAGTTCCGTGAGAGGTCGAACTAAAGTCCACACCATTTGAAACCACGGTTATGGTTTTACCGTTAATATCGAGTATTGATTTAAGGCTGCCGCCTACAGCTATGACGCGACCACCAGCGGCGGCAACGCGAGTATCAAGTTGGAAACATGCCCCACCATGATTACTAATAGTGGTTTCAGTTGACCAGTCAGTTAAATCTTGTGCCGCCGCAGTAAAACACTTTCCACCATTGACTCCAGCAAAAAGCGTAGAGTTGGTATACGCTAAAACTCTAATATCACCAGGATCTGCATTGCTTGAATCGAGTAGTGTGTGAAGCAGGCTCCAAGATGAACCATCATTAGTACTTTGGTAAATTCTATTTTGCTGCGCGAACCACCAAGTTCCAGTACCATTAGATGCCAAAGCATAAACACGTTCATTGTTAATGCCACTAGCGCCACTGACATCAACGTGACTCCAGTCCTTACCATTGGCTGATCTGAAAACATCAGGTCCACCCATCTTGCCGACCGCGATCCAAACATCATTACCCCACTGAACTTGGTCTCTTCGTCCAGTCAAGTTTCCGCCGCCACTCAATGCATTCACACCAGTCCATGGACCGTTACTCGGGATACCTTCTTTGTATGACAACTCGTTTCCGTCATCCGCGTACGTAGCAACCCAGATTTAATCTCCGTTTTCATCTTTACCGTATGCAACAGAAATATGATCGATACTACTAGATGGGTTTGGACTGCTACCACCCTGGAATGAGTCATAGTCAGTCCAATCATTTCCTGCTTTAAGATCGGCATCGGTAATGTAGCCAACTCTTCTGTCGTCACCTACAGCAAACCAATATGTTGCGCCTGAAGAAGGCTTAGTCGCGCCGTCACACTTTACGATACTACCAACCGCTACACCGTCAATCTTAATAATGTCTGCTGCGGCAACGCCATTATATTTAGTGTAGTCAGCCATTATAGCTCAACGTGGTTGTTAGATGGGTTGAAGTAAATAAGTACGTCACCACCGTCGTCATCAAGCGCGTGACCTACGATTCTTACGAAGTCACCCCCACCGGAAGGTGCGGTAAAGTCAAGGTGTCCAGCCGTCGTGCTGACATAAATAGGAAGCCCGTCTACAGCACCAGATCCGGGAACATTTAGAATCTCGGTCGATGGGATACGAATAAAACCCTCCATCAAGCAGCCTGCGGTTCTTGCGTTCCCGAGACCAATACCAAGCATCTGCGTTGCACCAGTAGCAACAGCGTCAGCATCTGTTTGATCCCACGTCCCATCAGTATGCAAGAAGTAAAGCTGACCAACAGTCAGGGTATCATCGGCCCCTGGGCTATAGCGAAGAACGCGACCACCGCCTTCCCCATCTGCAAGTTGGTTCTCAAAAGTAACTAAGTTGTAGTCATGAACGACATTCAGAGAAACTTTGGGCGCTGTGTCTCGAACACCAAGAGCACCTGAAACGCTTGTCTTTGATGTAGTTACGTTACCGATAATGACGTTGACTTCATCTTCAGCGCTTCCATCTTCGATTACGAGGCCGTTCTGAAACTCCCCATCGTGAGTGGCTACACCGAGCATCAGCCGGCCACCCTCGGCACCGTTTGATGCGTCGGCTACTTCAGCCCTGACCTTCGCGAAAAGAATATTGTCTTGGTTGTCATCGTCTCCGAAGAACTCAATCTCACCACAACCATCTGCATCAGCACCAGCAGCGCCCTTGTCTTTTACAAACCGAAGGACTGCGGCAGTAGAGTCATTGACTGTGTTCTTGATAATGACATCGCCATCTGGAACCAAGTTGATGTGCGCTAGTGCAGCGTCAGCATCCGTCGTTGCGATAGTGAACTCGCCGTTAGCTCCGGTGGTGATCGTCGCGCTATCTCCACTATTGGCAGAGCTAATCATCTTGATGTCAGGACCGGTGCCGTTGTCCACCTTCATGAAGATGCCCTGGTTCGTCTCCGCACCAGTGGCCACGATGTCGATGGCTCTTACAGTCTCTTGCTGTGGCGTTGCCGTAGCGCCCGTAGCGACAATCTCAAGACCCTTACAAGTCGCAGTCCCAGTACCGCTGGCATGAGTCAGAGTGGGCGTAACCTTGATGCCCACCATCTCATTGTTTCCGCCGGTAGCTGACGTGTTGTCCATGTCGAGGTTGATCCCGATCATGGTGTTGTCGCTGGTGCTGTTCCCAGTCTTATCGAAGTCTATGTCGAGTCCGATAGTGGTAGAAGCATCGGTAACGCTGAAGTTTTGATCGATCGTCACTCCAGTAGCAGCAGTAACGGTGCTATTCACAACCCCGGTGTTCACCACACCAGCGAAAGTCGAAGACAAATCGTCGCTAATCGTCAAAGCTGTAGCGAGAGAGTTCAAGCTGCTGCCGGAGGATCCAGCGTTCGCGGTCTTGAAGACGATGTCGCCACCGGCACCGCTACCCTTACCTTGGCCACCAGAGATGGTAACCGAGCCACCAGCTTGGTTATTGCTTGTGCCCGCAGTAGGCGCTCCGCCAGAAATATTCAGCGTAGCCCCTGCTGCATCATGGGCTGTAGCCCCCACAGCAAGCGTAGAGTTTGTGGCTCCGTAAGTGATGTCGCCGCCTGTGACGGTAAGGTCGGTACCAACAGTAACGGCAGCGTTAAACAGAGCCGCACCAGCTTCTGACATATCGAGAGTCAGTGCGGTAATGTCACTGGTATCATCGGTGCCCTTGAAAATAATGTCAGCATCGCCTGCTTGGGCATCAAGGGTAATGTTGCCGCTCGATGTGGCGATAGTAACTGCGGCGTCACCCGTGCTGATGTCATCTGCCGCACTGGATCCAGTAGCCACAGCGTCAGCAACCCACTTGGCGCCGTCGTACTTCAGGAACTGACCCGAGCTTGGGGAGTCTTGGCCAATCTTGGTGACGTGGCCAGAACCATCAAAAGTAATCGCCGCAGTACCGCCAGCCTCTTTCAGCGATCCACCATCGTCGAGAATAATGTCACCAGTGACCTGAACATCGCCGGCTGCTGTTACTTTTTGGGCTTCATTAATAGTGATTGCAGCAGTCAGCGACGAACCAGTGTGGGTAGACAAGATCATCTTGCCTTTGGTGTCATCCGATGAACCACTGTGGCTTACTTCGATCTGACCAAGAGAAGTGTTTGCGTGATCTTCAAAGATCAACTTTGCTTCACACCCACCATCGGTATTTTCTGAAGTGTCATTCTTCAGAGTGACGTAAGGAGTGTTGCTTTCAATTTGAAGCTGTGTTCCTGGGGCCGTCGTACCCATACCAACGCGATTATTAGTCTCATCAATAGACAGCGTTCCGCTATCGATCTCAAGATCATCGGCGGTGATCGTTGTGGCTCTTACGGCCCCGCCACCACCTGAAAACTTTGAATTGAAGCTTGGCATGAGAACCCCTTATGTCTTGTCGTGCCAGTGAAGGCGAGCCTTATCCAACACGCAAGCTTCACCAGGCTTAATCCATACGTAGCACTTACCTGCTGCTGTTTGCCCTGATGGGGCAGTAATAAACAACTTGTCGAGAGATATGACGGTATGGACCGTGCCTGCGCTGCCGCCTTCAGTAACAGAAATAGATTCTGCCGTTGAAGTCAGTGGGTCATTGCCAGCGGAGTCCCACGTCAAATACACATCGAAGGTCTTTGTAGCATCAGACCAAGAAGTAAAGACCAGGTCGAGTTGAGACAACGAAGCCGAACTTGGCAAAGCTTTAGAGCGGGCGTCACTGGGAGTGCCTGTTGTCTGTTCGGCAAGTAGCGTTGAAGTAAAAGCACTTGTCGAGCTAATAGATGTTTGCGCTGTATTTGTAACGAAGCCTGAAGCCATCTGAGCCTCCAAAAAATGGTTGAGAGAGGGGGGCCGAAACCCCCCTCAGATCAAAGGTTCAGGATCAGGTGTTGGCGCCAACAAGTCCACGCCAAGTGGTTCCGTCGCAAAAGACCAAACCAGTCTCGCCTTCGTCAATAGTAAGGATTGTGTCACTATTGTCATTGCGAAGCGTAATAGTCTCAGAAGAACTTGCGGTGGCATTGTTCATAATGAGAAGAAGGAGTCCAGTGCAAAGAGCCTCAGCCGGAAGATCTAGGTTCCTGTTATCAGTAGGGTCAACAATCAAAAAGTTAGAGGTGATCTTGGTTTGATTAGCAGCCGCCGTGCCTGTCACCAACAAGGTGTGAGTCGCAGCCATAGTGATGGCCTCACTCTTGAAGGAAAGAAGGTTTGTAGCGCCAGACAGAAGCGTCATCAAAGCGGTTTGACCACGGGCCTTGATTCCCTTTCCGGGCTCAAGTTGAAGGTCACCCTCGGTGGGGATGTCGTGCTCAAGGCGACGACCGCCAGACAGTTCAGGAATTCGAGACATTTAATACTCCATAGGGGAAGGGGAAGAGGATCGGTTGAATGATAACATAAAGGGTTTGCTGATGATTAGCTCAATATAAGCCGAGTAACCATATCAATCTAAGGTTGTCCGAGGTGTTTCCTCAACATCTAGCATTTCTTTAAGTCTAGCAATACGTGCCCTTAGTTTCATACCCAGGTCTTTCTGCCTATCGATCTTCGGTGATCGAGAGAACCCAACTGCCTTTGCAGCCTCTCCTGGGTAGAACTGATCGGTATACACATATGTCCTGCCATCCCTCTCAAACGCCTTGCCTTGACTCTTCAGCAGGTCGATCCTTGCCGTGTCAAGTTGACTGTCGTTCTCGAAGCTGACCATATCTCCAAGAGGCGCGATACGTGGATCTGCTGGGTCGGTATAATCAATCAGATCAAGTTCACTGAATCCAGCATCCTTGTTCGTCACGACTCCGCCCAGAAGCAGTGGTCCGACTGTGCTTAGAATCGGATCACCATCGTTGTACTCTTGTGAAACGTATTCGAGAGCATCCAGAATGCTGTCAATCGGATCAACATTTGCCCGTTGCAGAGCCACGAAGTTGTCGCCCATCCGTCCAGTAAGTGGAGTCTGGAGGTAGTTCATCAAGTAGATGTACGCGGATTTGTTTTGAGCGATGTAGACGCCTCTACCAGGGTGCTCGATAGCGTTCATCGATACACGCTTTCTGCCCTTGCCCTCGTCTTCATTCCAACGAATCTCACTCGCCTTGTAGTGCTTGATGTCGAGCAGGTTCCACAAATATCCACCGGTCGTTACTCGATCGAGCTTTACGATATGGTACGGCACTGTGAATGCAGACTCAGACCTCTTCGTGCCTCTCACTGGATCAATCTCAAGCAAGGCTTCGAGACCGAGCAGAATTTGTGGTGACGCTCTGGCAAGCAGCTTTCTTACTGCGTCAGCCTTCCCAGTGTCATTAATGAAGGGAAGCGCAGATATGGCCTCAAGAAGGATCGCAAAGTCATCACCAGCGATGAAGAACGGCAGCCGATAAAACTCATCACCGATCTTGAATGGCAGAAAAGCCCGGTAGTCATCGTATGAGGACAACTCACCCTGTGCCAAACGCTTGTCGGTGCGCTCTTCCTGAGTTTTTTGAATAAACTTCAACTGGTTGATGACCCGCTGAGGGTTGTCAGCGAGAGTCTTGAGGAACAAGCCCATAGACTCTCTGTAGTAGGTGTAGAAGGCGAAGTACCTGCCGATGAAGCTTCTCTCGGCCTCGCTCAAGTTTGAGTAATCAAGAGCCACTGTCCTCGTCCTGGCAGCGGCTTGCTCCATTGACGCACCACGCTTCAGTTCGTCGGTCAACACCTTGATTCTCAAGAATGAATCGATTGCTGAGAATGACTCTCTATAGAACTTATGAGTCTTAGTGAAGAATCCATTTGCAGGGTTGAGTATCTTGCCTAGCGTGGCTCCGAATACCGTAGAGGCCACGACCGAAGCACCAGGGACAGTAATACCCAGTAGCGCACCCAATGTCGTGCCAACTAGCACTGGGTTCGACTTAGCGAACTGCTCATAGAACTCATTAAACGCACTCTGATCAACTACTCGATCAACCATCGATCCACGCCAGCCGTAACGATCGACACTGTTTGCCACCTGATCAGCCGTGATGACGCGGCCATCTGGAAGCAGCAACGGGGGAGTCTCTGGCACTGCCGAGTTCCTGCCGTGAAGCCTAGCGAGCACACCAGCAGTAAAGCTGGTCGTAGTCTTGTTGCTGTCAGAGAGACTTGTGACAGCCAGCCTTGCAGTCTCAGTCAATACAAGAGGGCCTGCAACAGCGTCCCGAACTACTGCCCGAGCACCAGACCCGAGGTGCAGTTGACTCAGTCCGCCCATGAAGACGCCCATCCCGTAACCGACCATCGGCAAGCCACCTGTACCGATCAACAAGCCGGTGTAGAACGATGTCGGAGACAACATAATAGACGCCACTTTGCCGATAGCAGCAGCGGTTTGCTGAAGGCGGCGACGAACCCTGTTGTCTGGGATGCCATCAAGGAAGTACTCACCTGAGCCATTCTCGCCCCAGTCATACTTGAATCTCAGGTATGGATACTGAGCCTTCATGGTGTCCTCGAATACATCGAGGATGTTCTTAGGCATGACGAAGTACTTGTCACCAATGCGGATAAACTGAGTGTCTCCGTTTTCTATTCGGAATCCTCCACGGTTAAGAATGCTGTGAGCCTCATGTTGAGCAGCAAAATCAAGCTCATTTAGTGGCTGAGGTTTTGTCTTGAAGTCGACATCGCCAACTTCTGTCGGACCATACAGATCGTCTCCTGGCTTCAATGGAGCTTTACTCTTACTGCCGCCGAACTTGATGATGTCAGACTGATCAAGCTCACGATTAAGATAAAAAATCACCCTTTCTGGGTATCGATATCGGTCCACACTTATCTGTGACGACAAAGGTTGAGACCCCACCACATCTCTTCTGGTGGCGTTGTACCCAAGACTCAAAAGCTCCTGGGCGATCTCATGCTGCACATCGTCCATCTTCATGAGCATCAACATAGAGATCATGCGAAGGTTGACTTCAGGAAGCTCACGACCAACCTTTCTATCTACTACATCTTTGAACTCGTCGATAATGCCGATTTCATTTGAGGTAATCTTCTTACCCCTGCCGCCATATTGAAGTGTTACTTTAGGACCTGGTACACGAAATTCTCTAAAAACATCTCTACTAAAGTCTGGCTGCTCAAATAAATAATCAATGTCTGACTTAGTCCCACTGAACCAAGCTTTATATGTTTTATATGTATTTGTTCTCCTGCTACCCTTCGCACCATAAAACGTCGGCTTCATGGTCTGTAGAGCAAGAGCACGCATAATGAGGCGCTCTCCGATGTCCTGAACGTATGCGTCCTTTTCTATGAGCCCTTGGTGTAGGACATTGATGGCATCTGCAACAATGGCACTCTCGTCGCCATTCAAATCAGACATCTTCTTGCCATTGTCTATCTTAATCTTCAGCGATCTCAAAACATTCAAAGACTCCCGCTCTCTAGCGGTCATGCCGAATGGGCCGTCGAGAATCTGTTGAATCGACGCCAGCTTTCCGAAAATACCCTCAATGGTCGGTGTTTCAATCTCAGCAGCCGAGAACCTTGTGACAGGAATAGGAGTCACGCCGGATGCTTTGGCAGTAAGAGCATCTTCTGTTGCCTTGGCAACCATGTCCGTCTCGGCGTTGCCGAAGTACATCATCAGCTTTTCTAAGTCGTCGAGATA
>Ga0070746_10000282_pt1 | contig 29946 bp, 19 predicted proteins | sample VirMetDEL_Mar_21_FD_77016 | JGI IMG/M metagenome (GOLD analysis project Ga0070746, IMG submission 77016) | Aqueous microbial communities from the Delaware River and Bay under freshwater to marine salinity gradient to study organic matter... | ecosystem: Environmental > Aquatic > Marine >...
CAATCAATAAGTGTTACTCCTTCTATAACACCGACAATAACACCAACAATTAGTATTACTCAATCCATTAATCCGACAATATCTGTTACACCATCTATAACACCTTCTTCTAATTCAGGACCTCAATCAGGTTTAAATACAATTTTTGTCCACTATAAAAACTTATAAAATACTAATATTTATAAAATAAATGGCATACACACAAGAAATAAAAGATGAAATTCGTAACTTATTGATTAAGTATCCTAATGCGAATATCGTAAAATATGGATATAAAACTAAAAATGGTATTAGAACAGGAGAAAAATCAATAGTTTTTGGTTTCGATGAGAAAAAACCACTTAGTGAACTTAATGAGTCTGAAATTATTCCCAATAGTGTAAATATTAAAAACGAAGACATAGTAACAGATGTCATCGTAGAACAAAAACCTCAACCACTATACGAATTTTGCCCAAGTAGTTTCTATACATGGCAAAATACTACTCCTCCACAAAGGAACTTCCAAAGACCCTTAAAGGGTGGATTGGAGATTAGTAATCAATCGTCCTCTTCGTTGTCGGGTGGTATTATCATTGGCACTATGGGGTTTATTGCCGTTGATAACGAAACTAATTCTTTGGTTGGGGTCACAAATAACCACGTAGCTATAGCTCCACCCAGAACTGGTTTTATCGCGAATGAACCAAATAGAGCAGTGGATAACTGCTTAGGAAACAATGTTTCTCAAGACGCGAGTTACTCATCAAGTAAAAGAATAGGTAAAGTTAAGAGGTACAAACCCATTTACGGTAACGTTAATAATTATACTGACGGGGCATTAATATCTTTAAAAGAAAGTGAAGTAAATTTAAATGAATCATATAAATTTTATGGTTTTGAGTCTGATATAACAGGACCTTTAGATTTTGCGACGACTGCTGAAATCGACTCTTTAATTGACAACAACTATGAGTTTTATAGTGTAGGTAGAACTACAAGTGCAAAAGGTTTTGGTGAAACCAAGTTACTATTTGATGGGTATAGTACTTTCCCAATCGCATACTCGTTAGGTATTAACGAAAATAACCTTAAATACGTTATATTTGCAGACTCAATAAGTTATATTGCTAGTGCAAGTACTACAACACCTGGAGATGTTTGTTATTCTCCTATTGAGGGAGGAGATTCGGGTTCTGGTTTATTGGTTAACATTAACGGTACTATTAAAATTGTTGGTTTGTCTTTTGCTGGTGCAGGTCAGTGTGACGGTTGTCTTAAAGTTATTGCGCATGCCAATAGAATAGATAGGGTCGCAGAAGATTTAAATATTAGTCCATTTACCGGACAAGCTGTAAATTTTAGTGATATTGACAACCCTTTAGTTCATTATGAACCTGGATTATCATCGGATGAAACTAAAGTAATAAACGGTAAAACATATTATCAGTTAGGTAGTTTAGAGGTATAATGGAATTTTTTATAAAACAAAATAGTGAATCTCCCATACTTCTTATGGAGGTGGTTAACGATGGGAGAACCGATAACTACAAAGAATTTAATGAGTTATTAGTCAATTCGTTTATTAGGTTTTCTATGAAAAGAGAATCTGACGGAGTTCAAAAAATTTTTATGAATAATGCATATATTACAGAAAAAATATTAATAAACCCCGACGCCCCAAGTGAGTATTACATCTATTATAAATGGAAAGAAAAGGACACCAACCAAAAAGGAAGATTTCTTGGTGAGTTTTCTATTACCATGGAAAACGGGCATTTAATATGTCCAATACGAGAACAATTATACATTAATATTATTTGACTTACCCAAAAACTAATTTTATATTTTAACAAATACCAAGAGTAATCACATCAATACGATGTGAGGATAATGTCTCAGGTGTAAAAAATTAAAATATTATGGTTTCACAAGAAGAAATTGAAAAGTTCCTCCATGGTGAGGACGAAGAAAAATATATCGTAGCGTTAGAATACGACTACCGTTCCAACAAAATTTATAAGGTTATACAAGACCCAATTAACGGAAAACAAATTAAATCAGAAAGTTTTATTCCATTTGCATGGGTTGGTGATTTAAAGGACAAGAATTTCTATAACGGTTCAAAATATGCCCAAAAAGAAGCCATGTCTACTCATGGAATAATCATAGAAACTTTAGACACCCGTGGTGACGAACGGATGGAAAAAGGTCTTAAGTATTTGGTTAAGACAACCAAAACGTACTCCAATCTTGTAAACTTTTTCAAAGGTGGGGGTCTTGACCCGTGGGATAGAAATAACACTGATAGTATCGCGATACTATCACCAGTAGAACAATACCTTTGTCAGAAACAAAAACGACTATTTAAAGGTTTTGAAGAATATGATGAGGTTCACCGATTTGTATTTGATATTGAGACTACAGGTCTTGACGCGACAAGAGATAAAATGTTCCTTATCGGTATGAAGGACAATCGTGGGTTTGAAAAGGTTATTGCCGCACAAAATGAAGAAGAAGAGAAGCAGATGATTATCGACTTCTTTAATACGATTAATTATCTAAAACCCACCCTCGTCGGTGGTTATAACTCAGCATTCTTCGATTTTCCATTTATATTGACCCGCGCGACTATTCTTGGGTTGGACATAGATAAGATTGCAAAAACATTAAATCCCGAAAAAACCTTGCGTCAAAAGAAAGGTATTCTCAAACTCGCCAATGAAATGGAGGATTATACCCAGACAATGATGTGGGGGTATAACATCGTGGATATTGCACATGCCGTCAGACGAGCCCAAGCCATTAACTCAGACATCAAGAGTTGGGGACTTAAATACATCACACAGTTTATCGGAGCAGAAAAAGAAAACCGTGTGTATGTAAAGGGAGATAAGATTGGTAAAATCTATTTTGATAATAAGGACTATTACTTTAACCCCAAAACAGGTGGGTATAAAGAAGTAGGTTCACATGGTACAGAAAACCTTATGGAAAGATTTCCTGGTCATTATGAAAAGGTGAATGGAGAGTACCTCATCGAAAGATACCTTTACGACGATATTTGGGAAACGATGGTTGTTGATGAAGAATTCAACCAAGCCAACTTCCTTCTTGCAAAACTCGTACCTACCACATATGAGAGACTTTCTACTATGGGTACCGCCACACTATGGAAGATGATTATGATGTCGTGGTCATACAAGCACGGACTCGCTATACCTAAGAAAGGGGACAAACGTTCATTTACAGGGGGTCTCTCACGACTATTACAGGTTGGGTACTCCACTGATGTACTTAAGCTTGACTACTCGTCTCTATACCCCTCTATTCAACTCGTACACGATGTCTTCCCAAAGTGTGATGTGACAGGTGCGATGAAGAGTATGCTTAAGTATTTCCGTGATACCCGTATTAAATATAAGACATTAGCCGCAGATTATTACCATTCTGACCCCAAGTTGTCCTCACAATATAATCGCAAACAACTTCCGATTAAGATTTTCATTAACGCATTCTTCGGTTCGTTATCTGCACCACAAGTATTTCCGTGGGGTGATATGGATATGGGTGAACAGATTACTTGCACGGGTAGACAGTACCTGAGGCAGATGATTATGTGGTTTATGAAGAGAGGTTATGAACCCCTTGTTATGGATACGGACGGTGTGAACTTCGCAGTTCCTGAAGGTCGTGATTCACACACCTATATTGGAAAGGGATTAAACGGTCTCGTAGAAGAAGGTAAGGAATACCGAGGTTCTGAAGCCGATGTTGCAGAGTATAACGATTTGTTTATGAGGGGAGAGATGGGTCTTGATACTGACGGACAATGGCCGGCAACCATTAATGTGGCTCGTAAGAACTACGCCCTACTTACGGATAAAGGAAAAGTAAAACTTACGGGTAATACAATTAAATCTAAGAAACTACAGACATATGTTGCAGAGTTTTTGGATTCAGGGCTTCGTATGTTGTTGGATGGTAAAGGACAAGAGTTTTTAGATTCTTACTATGAGTATGTAGGTAAACTGTATAATCGTGAAATACCGATTGCAAAAATTGCAAATAAGGCTCGTGTAAAACAGTCTTTAGACGAATACAAAGTTCATATTACAAAAAGAACTAAATCGGGTTCATTTATGTCTCGTCAAGCACATATGGAGTTAGCTTTGGCAAACAACCTTAATGTAGGTTTAGGTGACACCATTTATTACGTAAATAACGGTACTCGTAAGTCACACGGTGATGTACAAAAGAAAAAAGATGAGGTTGTAATTAACTGTTATTACGTAGACGAAAAAGATATCGAACAAACACCGGATAAGTTGGGGGAGTACAATGTACCCCGTTATATAACGGCATTTAATAAGCGTATCGAACCTTTGTTGGTTGTATTCTCTCCTGAGATTAGGGATGAAATACTTGTGGAAAACCCTGAGGACCGACCCTTATTTACTAAATCACAAACAGAATTAGTTAGGGGATATCCAAGAAAAGATGGTGACCAAGATACTTTAGAAGAGGTTTTAACCCTTTCCGACACTGAGCAAGTTTTTTGGAGTTCCGTTGGTATTGACCCTTATTATATGTACGTAGATAATACTTTAGATTTGGTAGATAAAAATTATATCTTAAAAAACAATAATATTATGAATTCTTTAACCCATCAGATGACATGATATACCATCCGTCTTTTAAAAATCTTAATTCTATTGATGCTCCACTTTGTAGTTCTATTTCGTCAAACTCATCATCTATAGAGTAGTCACCTGATATTAGTACTTGTGTTAAGGCTTTAATCGTTATATGTTCTGTTGTTAAAGAATCAAGTTTAACGGTGCAATAGTTTACATCTTTTATTACTAACGCATCTTCTCCATTTGTTTTATAAGTGTCGTTTGTTACTAAGGCACTACCTGAGGTGTGCACAGTTATTCCATTTACTATTTTTGTTACCGGTGTTGATTTAAATATTGCCATTATATTATATAGTATAGAATTGTCTTGGGAAAGCTCGATATTGTAAAGCCTTATTTAAATTTTCAGCTTCATTTGCTTGTCTTTCCATCATTTTATCAGGTCTTAACCTTTCTAATCGTTGCATTAACTCTTCTATTAATTTTGATTTTTCATCTTTAGATTCTGTTAATAATGAATCGTATTCTAATTGTATTTCAGAATCAGGTGTTTTTAAATTTCCTTGATATTTTCCTCTTACTCTACCTAAAGATTCCTTAACATATGCCGTAAACCATCTTCTGACCCAAGCCTTTGCGGGACTATTTAATTCTTCCCATAGCATTTCATCTATAGGTATATCTGACGGTAATTTAACAATATCAGGGTTTTCCGCTAAACATGCGTCCCTATCATCAGTTTCGTAATACCAATACCAAACTCTAAATTCATTGTGTCTAATATTACCGAAATCAAACTTACCTCCAGGTACATTCATCAAATGAACCGCCTTTTTACCCTCAGGTAATGCGGTAACTCTATAAGTTAATTCACCTGATATTATTCTTCTTTTAATATTGATGTCTTGCATTCTAAGAAGAATATCAAAAGCGGGGGTAACAAAATAATTACCCATAGTTCCCATTTGTGAAAATCCAGCAGCTCCACCTAAACCGATACCTCCAAATCCACCAAATCCACCCATAAACGGGTCAAAGAAAGCGGCGTCTAATTCTGAACGAGTAAACCATAATAGTTCATTAAGTTCTCGACCCGCGGGTATTTCATATATCTGTTGGTTTGGTACCAAATCAATATAATCTTTTTTAAGTACCGAGTCTCCTCCCGCTTGCAAACCAACTATTTTAGAATATGCATATGTATATTGGGTCTCCCAGTCTAAACTTCTTGTCACAAATGCCCTTGTTAAAGATTGTTCGTCTAAATTTAGTCCATACAACGATGTCCATTGAGCTTCAATTAACCAATCATTTACATATTGAGCGTAGTCTTGTATAGATAACTCCAATAAAGAGTCCATCATCTCATCTGTTATTTCTACACCTCTTAGTGGTGCTCCTAATAAGTGTTTGATACGAGTATATACTCTACTTCTTTCTGGCTCGTTAATTGCAGGCATATTTCCTTTTATCTATAAATATTACGCTTTACGTAAATCATTAATGTTAAATACATATTGTCCATTATCGTTTATCGTAGTATTTGAATTATCAAAATAAATTACCCCCTTTTTTCTATTATAAAAAACCATATAATCGGTTTTATATGGTTTAGTAACACCAGTATCAAAAACGGTAACTTTGCCTTCGTTTTCTTCGTACTTTGAAAACGGTTTTACTTGAGCGGTTTTTTCTCCTTCGGGAGTGATAATTTTAACATCTTCACCTCCATATGCATCTTTTTTGTTACCTAACTCACCAGTTTTAATGACATTTTCATCACCAAATACACTTTTTAAAATTCTAACACTTTCCAACTCATTTTTTTCTCCCTGTTGGTGTCGATAACCAAGTGTGTTATACATATTAACAAAAGTTTTAGACGGTCTTTTGTAATCAAAAACTCTGTAACCCCACAAATTCAAATAATAAATAAATCTTTTTAATTCTTTAAAACTTTCTTCTGAATCTTTGTCATTAAAATTAATTGGTCTTACATTTTGAGTTCTTAGTACCTGATTTACATCATTTTTTAATAAACAAAAAACGGTGGCGTTAGTATTTACAAAATTTAATACCGACCTTCCGGGTTCATTAAATTGTCCGTATTTAAAATCATACACCCCTGAAAGCTCATCTTTAGTCTCTTTTCTCCAATAATCTTTAAATATTTTTTCAAATAATCGATTAATAAATGTAGAATAATATTTTACTAAACCCCTGTTGGTATTAAACATTCTAATAGTTTTTTTAACCTCATAAGGCGCACACCCTACACTTTCAGATTCAATTAAGAGTTCTTTTGTTACCGTTCTATTTTCTTTTACAACTTTTTTACCTTGTGATTGATATAACTTATTTACAAAAGACCAATTAACCACAGACCAAAAATTTTTAATATAATCGTCCCTTTTGTTTCTGTATTTTAAATAGTACGAATGCTCCCATAAATCTAACCCCAATAAAGGAAACCCACCCCCTTTAATTGTATTCATAAGTGGATTGTCCTGATTCGGTGTGGACATAATTTTTAAAGTATTATTCTTAGTTAGAACCAACCAAACCCATCCAGAACCAAATCTTTTTTGTGCAACAGATTCAAACTCTTTTTTAAAATTATTAAATGTTTTATAATCTTTGATTATTTTGTCATATATTTCACCGGTACACCTTTGTTTTTTTGGTGATAACATTTTCCAAAATAATGCGTGGTTGAACGCTCCTCCCGCGTTATCTTTTACGATGCGATTATATGAAGAAATAGTTTTAATAATTTCCTCCAAAGTTTTGTCTTTACCCGATTTATTCTCGATAGCTTTATTTAATTTTTCAACATAACTCTTATAGTGTTTGTTGTAATGAACGTTCATAGTTTCTTTATCCACGAAACGTTCGATGGCTGAGTAAGAATAGGGTAATCTTTCGATACCTATTTTTTTCATTTCTTGTAGTATTTGTGGGGGTGTATTCTTGTTAATTTCATTAACAATAATTTGGTTTTCTAAATTTTGTATTTGTTCTAATAATTTTTTGGTCCCCATGATTTATTTTATATATAAATAACGCGGAACATACAAATATCTTAAGTTTTTTGTGAAATCATATTTAATATCTCTTCCATTACGTCTCCCTTACCTTCATTATCGCCCATGACAGTCTCAAAAATATTCTTTTTCTTTGATAGAATATCGTAAATAATGCCTTCTATTGTGTTCTCAAATATCGGATAGTACACTGATACTGAAAACTTTTGACCATATCTATATGCCCTGTCTTCAGCTTGTGAGTGGTCCGATGGTACAAACGATAGGTCATTCATAATAACCGCTTCTGCCGCGGTCAATGTAATACCTACACCCGCAGCTTTTAAATTCCCGACAAACACGGTAATCTTTTCATTGTTTTGGAACTCGTCAACAGAATGTTGCCTTTGTGGTTTGGACATTTTACCATCAAGTTTTACTGCGGACTTACCAAAATGTTCGGTTATTTTATTTAACGTATCTGTGAAGTTTGTGAATATTATAACTTTTTTTCCTTGGTCAACTATATTCTGAGCAATCTCAATAGTATCCTTGATTTTTTCTTCTGCAATAACTTGTCTAACTTTCATTAGTTTCGAAAACTGAATGGTTAAAGAGGTCGACTCCTCTGATGAGTTATACCAGTCATAATATTCTCCCATTAATTTTTTATATTCTTTTGATTTCGTCCTCAAATATACGGGAGTTAAAATCTTTTCAGGTAAATCTAAAATATCCTCTTTCAACCTTCTCAAAACCTGCGGTTTTGTCCTGTCTCGAAGCTCTTCAAGGTTGGATGCTCCTGTAACATTCCAAACTTTTTTTGCTCCGACATTAAATTGATAACCAGCACAATATCTAATGGCGTATGCCATCCAATTATCAGCTACAGGAGAATCAACTAAATTTAAAAGATTATAGTAATTCATAGGTCTTGAAGTCATCGGTGTCCCTGTTAATAACCAAACCTTTCCGATTTTTTTTGCAATATCATTACCTATTTTAGTTCTTGCCGCTTTTACATTTTGTATGTAATGGGCTTCATCCATAACAACCAAATCAAACCCATAATTAAGAATGTCTGATTTATCGGGTAACTTTGGGTCGTGAAAATTTTTAAGGATATCGTAATTGATTATTGTATATTCTGAAGGTTCCCACTTCTTACCTTCAATAATTGAAACCTCTTTTTCGGTATAATTTTCAATTTCTCTTTGCCAATTAATTTTTAGTGAAGCGGGACATATAATTAAAACCTTTTCTATATCACTTTCTAACGAAGCAATAACAGTAGATGTTGTCTTTCCAAGACCCATATCGTCAGCCAAAATATATTTGTCGTTACCAACAAGTTTTTCTATCGATTCTTTTTGGTGCTCTAATGGTGGACGGTGAGAATACTTTGTGTAATCAATATTGACCTCCCTTTGTGTGTTTTTTTGTAACGCAACTTTTGGTATCCATATATCACTGAGTTCCGCATTTTCAAATAACTTACCCCATATATGGTATGACTTTTCTTTTTCAACAAGAAGTTTTTCTATGTATATTTTTTCAGGTCTTTTGGTTAGTAACTTATCGTCCATAAGTTTTTGACCAAAATAAGTATCTAATTCTACCCACCTTCTTGCGATTTTTGGTACACGCTCTTTAAATTTTATTATATAATCCGCCTGTGCACGTGTGAGTTTAAAATGATTAAACTTTTTCATCTTACCCTTTAACTTTAGGATATAATTATTATACCCCTCATAGTCTTCAAGTAGTCTAAGAGCACGAACTTCAGGTAAGTTATTTAGTGGAGTTTTTTCCAATCTTATTACTAAATACAATTAAATATAATCATTTTATGAATATTTATCAATAATGAGTAACAGAAAAATTCCAATAACAAGATTAGAAAAGTTTTTCGGTTCGGAAGACTTTGAACTTGATATCAGTATGGGTAGAGAATGGCTTGAAGGTGATATGAACTTTAGGTTAGTCTTATACCGTGTGGATAGGCAAAAAACAAAAACTGACGATGTATACGGTGAGACGGTTGAAGACGGTATCCAATTCCACCCTCCGGTTGAGTTTAAGGGTTATGTTCAAGTTGAGCAACCTGAAAACCAAGATTACGGTCAAAGTCGAATGACACAAATGGAACCTGGTAATCTAAAGGTCGGTGTATACCAACACACATTAGATGAATTAAATGTGGAGATAGAATATGGTGACTATATTGGGTATTATGAGACAGAATCTCGTGTTAGATATTATACTGTGGTAAACGACGGAAGAGTTGTTAGCGATAATAAACATACTTATGGAGGATATAAACCATTTTACAGAAGTATCACCGCGTCACCTGTAAACGATAATGAATTTAGAGGATTATGAACAAACATTTATTGAAAGAATTAAACACAATAAAATCTCGTATGGGATTAGTCGTTGAACAAGAAAAAAAAATCTCCAACCCAATAGGTCTTAAAGTTATGGTATATTATAACTTACATAAAAAAACATTTTCAGTGCAATATGATGGTAGAATTATATTATATGCGGATTATGTAAAATTAAAAGATGTTGAGTTTAGAGTTAGAGAGGGTGGTAAAGAAAAAGTTAGAAAAGAGATGAGAAAAAATGTTCACGCCTTTGTTATCGGAACTTTACTCGATTATTGTGAATGGCCTTGTGATAAAATGCCTCCCGAAACCAACGATAAAATAATTACTTACAATCCATACAAGTATGATTCTTTTGTAAGAAAAGACAGTGAAGAACCAATTTATAATGCAAATGAAATCGACATGATTAATACAAAAAATAAAATTTTTCACATTAATGAAATTGTAAGTTAATGGCATTTCCAAAAAAAATAAAAAAAGATTTAAAACTTACTCCCGATAAAATTTTATTAGAAAGGAGAAAGGAACTTCTTGAGTATATTCAGGATAAAGGAACTTATTTACCTAAGAGTGTATTACATGCCGATTTAGATAGAGGTATGTTAGATTTTGTTCGAGACGATTTGGAAATGTCTGCAGATGGTAAAAAAGTCAATCCTGTCGACCTTATAATAACAACTCAAAACTGGGCTCAGTTCACAGAAACTTGGAAATTCCAAGACTTGGATAAAAACATAAAACCTCCCTTTATTGCTACAGTAAGAAATCCTGATGTAAAATACGGCACAAACCCATCTTTACAATACACAATACCGAATAGAAGACAATTTTATTATGCCAAAGTTCCAACATGGGACGGACAAAGAAAAGGTATGGATATTTATAAAATCCCGCAACCTGTACCTGTAGATATTACATATAATGTAAAAATATTCTGCACAAAGATGAGACACCTTAATGAGTTTAACAAACTTGTTTTACAAAAGTTTTCTTCCCGACAATCATACACATTCGTAAAAGGTCATTATGTTCCTATAGTATTAAATAATGTTTCTGATGAATCTGTTTTGGATATTGAAAAAAGAAAATACTATATACAAAATTATGAGTTTTTGATGATGGGATTTTTAATTGACGAAAAAGAGTTTGAGGTTAAGCCCGCCATTTCAAGAGCATTTACTTTATTTGAAGTAGAAACAGGAAATAAATCAAGGAGAGCGAAAGAACATCCTGAAAACCCAAATACTTTTGACTTAGACGTTTTATTCCGTGTTGGTGTAACTTCTTTATCTGAGGTTTATCCATACACAATTGACTTATCAGTTTTGGAAACTATAAATGTATCAGATTACTCAGTCTATATTAACGATAATTTTATTGGTGACGAGTTGACTAAAATTCAAATCAACACTAACGACACGATTAGAATTGATGTAATTAAAATAGACGACCAAGAAGAAGCGATACTTAAATGTAGAGCAAATTTATTATATAGTGATTGAGTTTTACTCTCCGTAAATATCTGTATCCTCTTTACAATTTTCTTCTATAAGTTTTTCTACAAACTTAAACATTTTTAATCCCTTCCTTTCACAAAAACTTTTTAATAGTTTGTGTGACTCAACTGAGATTTTTAAATTTTTTATCTTATACATGCGTTATTAACAAAAGGGTAGAAAAAAGTAAGAATTTTTTCATACCTACTAATAAATATGTCATCAAAGTAATTGCACTTTGATTTTTTTTATAATATTTATCAAATAAATAAAAAGAAAATATTAAATAGTATGGCTAATAAAGTATTCGTATCTCCAGGTGTATATACTTCTGAAAGAGATTTAAGTTTCGTAGCACAAAGTGTTGGTGTAACAACCCTTGGTGTTGTAGGTGAGACTTTATCGGGACCCGCGTTTGAACCGATATTTATAACTAATTTTGATGAGTTTACTGCGTTTTTTGGTGGGACAAATCCAACAAAATATGTAAACACTCAAATACCAAAATATGAAGCCGCATATATTGCTAAAGCGTACCTTCAACAATCAAATCAATTATTTGTAACACGTATATTAGGTCTGTCAGGTTACGATGCAGGACCATCGTGGTCTATTAGTACGTTTGGTAACGTTGACCAAACAACAGTAGTTGAAACCACAACAGAAGGTCCATACACAATAGATTTTGCGGGTGTTTCAGGTACAAGTTCAGCAACAACAATCACATCGAACATTAATACGTTACCTTCAGGTATATCGGATTATTGGACAACAGAGTATACAACATATACAGGAGGTGTATCCACATTACAAGATGACTTCTTAAATTATGTTTATGGAGAAATTGTTGAGCCAACTACAGCCGGTGAAAATGCATATATATTCGGTACTTTAAGTGCAACTACTTTAGATAGTGTTACAGGTGCTTCAGGTAGTTTTACTACTGTAGTAAACGCATTTGGTGTTGATAATGTTAATCTTGATAATGCAGATTTAACCTCACCTAGTAACGACGCTTGGTATTACGCATTATTTCCGTATGAAAATAATGAATATACAGGTGTTGGTTTTGGTTATGCGGTAACCACATTAACAAACACCGGAGGAAATAACTATACAGGAACAGCAACATTATATTCAACCAACTATTCAGGAACACCTATAACTGAATATCACAATATGATAGTTGCAACACTTCGTTCAAGAGGTATAAGTAATTATAACGCAAGTGAAGACGGACCTGAATATGAAGTTTCAGGATTGACCGATTTAAATATTGTAACATCAGGTGCTTTCGCAGGTGCTATGAGTAACCCCTTTGAAACATTCCAATTAACGGGTGTAACAAAAGATAATGAATCTTTCTCATTTAGAACTTCATTCGATATTAGTGATACTAATTTCTTACCTAAAGTATTTGGTTATTCTAACTTTGGTAAAAATAGATTTGAGGTACCGTTGATGATTGACGAAATGTATTATAACTTATTGAACAGAGGTTATAAGGAAGGTAAGATTAGAGGTATAAACTCTTCATTGTTGGCTTTAGAAGGAGCTAGAACAGATGATGATAATACAGGTATAGGTTGGTATTTAGATAGATACCAAACACCACACACTCCATATGTTGTATCTGAGTTAAGAGGTGACGAAGTATTTAACCTATTTAAATTCATATCAATTTCTGACGGTAATTCCGCAAATAGTGAAATTAAAATTTCAATTGCAAATATTTCATTTAACAATTTAACTTTTGATATTATTGTAAGAGACTTTTATGATACAGACTCAAGTCCATCGGTTATTGAGAAGTTTACCAACTGTACTATGGACCCAAGTTTAAACAGTTATGTAGCTAAAAAAGTCGGTACTTCTAACGGAGACTTTGAACTAAAATCAAGGTACATTATGTTAGAGGTTAATGAGGAAGCACCAATAGATGCTTTACCTTGTGGATTTAGAGGTTACGAAACAAGACAATATAGTGGGTATAAATCACCTCATTTAATTTATAAAACAAAATACGATGAACCGGGTGAAATTATTTACAACCCCCCATTTGGAAGTTCGTCGGGTGGAGATAACTTCACAAGAAGTTCAGGTGACAATCCAAGAAGAGTATACTTAGGTGTATCAAATACAGTAGGTATCGACGTAGATTTTGCATCATATAAAGGTAAACAAAACCCAACAAACTTAGCTACGGCTACAGAGTCTACTCCATGGGCGGTATTAACAAAAGGATACCATATGGACTCAGGAGCGACAGGTATTACAATACCTTCCCAATACACCACATCAGGTGAAACCGCGTTTGAAGTTGGTTCAGCTGAATTTAGAAGTGAACCAGGAGATTTAAGTCCATATTATAAATTAAACTCACGTAAATTCACGTTAATACCAACAGGTGGTTTTGACGGATGGGACATTTACAGAGAACACCGTACAAATGGTGATAGATATATCTTAGGTAATAATGGTTACTTGAGAGGTGCAGCACCATCAATAAGGTTCCCTGAAGCTGACGGATGGGGTGCGTTTAAAACAATAGTAGGTCCAGATAGACAAGATTGGGGTAACAGTGATTACTACGCATATCTATGGGGACAGTGGACGTTTGTAAACCCTGAGTCAATTAATATAAACGTATTTGCAACACCGGGTGTTGATTATGTTAACAACTCAAACCTTATCGAAAACGCTATCGATATGATTGAAACAGATAGAGCAGACTCGATATATATTTGTACAACACCTGACTATCAGATGTTTACAAATACAACATCAAACTACACCACAGACTTTATTTACCCACAAGAGGCTACTGAGAATCTTGAAGATACAGGAATTGATTCAAACTACACCGCAACTTATTATCCATGGATTTTAACAAGAGATGCAGTTAACAACACACAAGTTTATTTACCACCAACAGCAGAGGTTGTTAGAAACTTAGCATTAACTGATAATATCGCATTCCCATGGTTCGCGTCCGCGGGTTACACAAGAGGTTTGGCTAACGGAATTAAAGCACGTAAAAAGTTGACCCAAGACGATAGAGATATTTTGTATAAGGGTAGAATTAACCCAATCGCAACATTCTCAGATGTCGGTACAGTAATATGGGGTAACAAAACAACACAAGTTAAAGAATCTGCACTCGACAGAATCAACGTTAGAAGATTGTTGTTACAGGCTCGTAAATTAATCTCAGCAGTGGCTGTAAGATTATTATTCGAACAAAACGACGACCAAGTAAGACAGGAATTCTTAGATTCAGTAAACCCAATCTTAGATTCAATCAGAAGAGACAGAGGTTTAATCGACTTTAGAGTCGTAGTACAAAACACACCTGAAGACATGGATAAAAACCAACTTGTAGGAAAAATTTATTTAAAACCAACAAGAGCACTTGAGTTTATTGATATTGAGTTCTTAATCACTCCAACAGGAGCGTCTTTTGAGGATATCTAATAGTTATATTATGGGGGATGTAATGTCCCCCATATTATATTAATTAAAATTTAAAAAATAAAACAATGGAATTTAAAAAGAAATTACTTGCAGAGGAATTAAATGTTAAACCTAACGGAGTTAAAACATTTTCTAAAAAACCACAAAACATTATTGTTACTGAATCTCAGTTAGAAAGGTTAATTGAAAAATTAAACGGATAATAATGAATTTAAGTTCGATAATAAGAAAAAATATAAAAGAGTTGATTTTAAAAGAAGGATTTGAAGAAGGTAATCCTGATTTAAAATATTATGCTTTTGATTGGGACGATAATATTGTTATTATGCCCACTCAGATTATGTTATTATCGAATGAAGATGAGGAGGTCGGTATGTCTACAGAGGACTTTGCAGAGTATAGACAGATGATAGGACAAGAACCCTTTGAATATAAGGGACATCAAATTGTTGGTTATTCAAAAGACCCGTATAGAAATTTTCGTGTATCAGGTGACCAACAGTTTATTGTTGACTCTTTATTAGCGAAGCCTGGTCCTTCATGGGAAGATTTTGTGGAATGTATAAATGGCGGTTCTATTTTTGCTATTATAACCGCTCGTGGTCACACACCATCAGTCCTCAAAGATGCTATATATAATTATATTGTAACCAACCACAATGGAATCGATAAAAATATTTTGGTAGAAAACCTTAAAAAATATCGTGATTTATCGGGAGAGGTCATGAAAGACGACCAACTTTTAATAAAGGAGTATTTGGACATGTGTAAATATCACCCCGTAACTTATGGTGAGGGTTCTGCTGCAAATCCGGAAGAAGGAAAGATAGAAGCTTTAAGGGAATTTATTAATTATGTAAAGTTTCAAAGCCAAAAAATAGGTAAAAAAGTATCATTTACAAATGATGTTAATAATAACTTTATACCTCAGATAGGGTTTTCAGATGATGACCCAGGAAATATTGAATCAATAAAAAAGTTTTTAGATAAAGAATATGATGATAATCCAGTTAAAACTTATTTAACTAAAGGAGGTAATAAAGAAGAAGTATAATAGGGTAGCTAGATAAGGATTTTACAAGTAATAATAGAAAAGTAAAGAGAAAAACTTTTATTATGATATTTATAAATAAAATAAACAAGAATTTTAAAACCAAAATACAATGGCTGATTTATTAATGAAAATGCCCGTACCTTATGAACCGAAAAGAAAGAATCGATTTGTTCTTACTTTTCCTTCGTCATTGGGTATAAACTCTTGGTATGTTGAATCAACATCAAGACCACAAGTCACAATAAACCCAACAGAAATACCATTCTTAAACACTTCAACATATGTTGCAGGTAGATTTACATGGGGAACTATCAATGTTACGTTTAGAGACCCTATTGGTCCTTCAGCATCACAAGCACTTATGGAATGGGTAAGATTAACTGCAGAATCGGTAACAGGTCGTATGGGTTATGCTGCTGGTTATAAAAAAGACTTAGACCTTGAGATGTTAGACCCTACAGGTGTAGCTGTTGAAAAATGGATTTTACAAGGTACGTTCTTAACTGATGTTAATTTTGATAGTTTAGGATATAGTGATGATGCGTTGGCAACAATTACAGCAACACTTCGTCCTGATAGATGTATTTTGGTTTACTAATACTATTGAAAAAAAAATAATAATTTATATATTTAACCATAGGGTGAAAGCTCTATGGTTTTTTTATTTATAATGGAAGATAATTCAAAACAATACGGACAACAAGATTTTAATTTACCTCATGATGTGGTGACTCTACCCTCACAAGGTAAATTTTACAAAAACAAGAAAAAATCTTTTAAAGTTGGTTATTTAACGGCGCAAGATGAAAATATATTAGTTTCTGCTGGAAGTAATAACACTAACGTAATAAGTGATTTAGTTAGAAATAAAATATATGAACCGGATATACAAGTAGATTCTTTACTTGAGGGTGATGTCGAAGCTATATTAATTTTTTTGAGGAACACGGCGTTTGGTTCCGAATATAATTTTAAGTTAAGAGACCCTAAAACAAATAAAGAATTTGAACATACGGTTAACTTGGACGAGTTAGATATAAAGAAACCCGCTCAAGAACCGAATGAAGACGGACATTTTGAAATAACACTACCGAAAACAGGTTCGGTTGTGAAATGCAAGCTACTTACAATTGGTGAAGTAAAAGCACTAAACGATGAGTTGGATAGATACCCAACAAATGTTACGGTACCCATAGTAACAAACAGATTATTAAAACAAATCGTAAGTGTTGATAATAACGAGGATAAAAGTTACATTTCAACATTTATATTAAACCTACCCATTTTAGACTCTAAATTTATAAGAAATACTCTTTCTGAGTGTGAACCAAAAATAAATTTAGAAAGAAAAGTAAAAGCCCCGTCAGGAGAAGAGTTGACAGTTAGAGTCACCTTTGGGGTGGAGTTTTTTCGGCCTTTCTACTGAACATAGGATATTTTTGCTTGATGAGATATATTATTTATCTCGACACGCTAATTTTTCATATTCAGACACTCTTACTATGCCGACCTATGAAAGAAAATATTTTATAAATAAACTGGTTGAAGAGTTTGAAAAAAAATCGGAACAATACGAAAAGGCAAAATCACGTAGGTAATCTATTTATATAAAAAGATTATTTATGGTTAATCCATTAGAAGACAGCAAAAACAAAGCAAAAGAGGCAATGGGTGAGATATCCAAAGGAATGGAGGGCTTAAATAAAGCCGCCGGAATTTTTGATAAAACGGTTTTACATATTGCAGGTAGTTTAGCTAGGTTAGCATTACCTACTGCAGTTATTGAAGATACTGCAAAATTACAAGAACTTTCTTTTAAACTCACAAGAGATGTCATGGGTCAAACTGACATTATTGGAAATGCAGTATTGAGAACGATGGGAGACGCCGCAATGGAAACTACAAAATTTGGTGTTGGTTTAGATGAAAACTTACAATTAATGAAAGAGATAAATGACGTTATGCAGACTAACACGTTATTATCTGACCAACAAGTTGTAAATATGCAATTATTGGCTCGCACTGCGGGAGTAACATCTTCTGAAATTGTCCCAATAGTTGAAGGTTTCAGGAGTATTGGTGTAGGAACTGATGATGCTATCGAAAACATTGAAAGCATGCAAAAACAAGCCCGAAGTTATGGTATTAACGTAGGACAATTTATAAAAGGTATTGGTGCAAATATAAAACTACTATCTTCATATAATTTTAAAGATGGTGTGGACGGGTTAAGTAGAATGGTTGCCAAAGCACAAGCATTAAGAATAGATGTAGGTAAAACCATAGATTTTGCTGATAGTTTAATGGACCCTGAGAAAGCTATTGAAACCGCGGCAGGGTTCCAAATGTTAGGAGGAGCGATAGGTGACTTAGGAGACCCATTTAAGTTGTTACAAATGGCACAAACAGATGCCGAAGGTTTACAAGACGCGGTTCTTAATATGGCTGAATCTGCAGTGGTATTTAATGAGGAAACGGGTGAGTTTGACATTCCTGTTAATGAAATGTACCGACTTAGAGAAGCTGCCAATTTGGCGGGAATGAGTTATCAAGAAATGACAGATACTGCCTTTAAGGCCGCAGAAAGAACTAAAAAATTAGATTTAATGGATACCACATCGGTACCTGAAGAATTTAAAGAGTTAGTTACAAATATGAGTAACCTTAAAGGTGGTAAATTAGAAGTTGCAATTCCCGTCTATGATGAGTTAACAGGAGGAATAAAAACACTAACCAAAGGAGTAGATGAATTAGATAATAAAGATTTTGAAGCTTTACAAAAACAAGAGGCAATAAATAATATGGATATGAAAGACATAGCAGTTAGACAAATGACGGCTTTGGAACTCATGGCAGGTATGGATGCTTCTGCAAAAGCGGCAACGGTAAAAATAGGTGTTAATACTAAAGGTGTCACCGACGCCTTAGGTGCGTTAGATGCATATGCTAAAGTAACAAAAGATGCGTTGGACGCATCTTTAAGTTCTCAATCTCTTGAAGTTTACGGAAGCGCATTAACAGAGGCACTTGCCACCGGTTTCCGAGAGGAAGACGCGGTACTACATTTTAAAAATGCTGCATCACATATCGCTACTACAATGTATAGTCACATTAAAGATTTACCGATAGATATAGATAGAGAATTACCTGAGACTAATATGTTAAAAGGACAAAACATATTTGGAGCATTAGTAACTGCCGCGGCAGGCGCGGAAGGAGAGTTAGATAAAGTTGCTAAAAAATTAGAAGGACTAATACCTGCAGGTGCTTTAAGTGCATTTACAAGTTCAAAAGTTGCAATTAACGGTATTGGAACAGCTTGGAATGAAATGGTTGATACAGCTAAAAGTACTGTATTAGGAGCCCTTGATGACGTGACTAGCGGTGTACCAAATACTTCACCAGATACTAAGCCAGCTGGTGACTTTATATCAAGACCTGGTATGGGAGTTCAAAGATTCCGCAAAGATGATATTATAATGGGAGGGACTAATTTATTTGGAGGTATGGATAAATTAAGTGATTTTGTAATGAATAACATCAATAACGAAAATAATAATAATACAAGCGGAGAGATTAAATTAATTGGTGAAGGACAAATAACAGTTAATATTGAAGGAAACAAAAGTGATATTGATATTAACACATTACTAAAAAATCCTGAATTTACTAGTGGAATTGTAAAACAAATAAATAATACTAATAATACTTATTCCTAATACTTATTCTGTTTAAAAATTAGATTCAATCTATTTATATATAAATAGTTTTTATGCCTAGTAAATTAACATTTGATGCTACTGAGAATTTTAGAAAAAAACTTTTAGTAAGAAACTTACCTCCTTATGACGAAAGTTATAAAACAGGTGATAGACCTGGTGAGTCAGAACTTACAATAAAAGATGTTGGAGTTGTAAACTCACAAAACGTTCAAGATTCAGATGTTAATAAAAACGAACAAATAAAGGCTTTAGTAAAAAATCAATATGGTCCTGAAGATGGGTTTAAAAAACTCATAGACATTAGAGATATACAAAAAAAAATAGATAGTAGAGAAAGGTATTATACTTTTATTGCGTCAACTTATAGTTCATTTAATTTATTAACCAGCCTTAATCCCACAGGGAATAATGGAAGTTTGAGTCAAGACTCAGCACTTGCACGAATTGCTGCACAACAACTAAAAACAGAATTTGAATACAGAGTCGGTGAAGAAGTTAGACAAGAAACATTAGGTAGAATTAATGTTTTAGACGCTCTTTCCGACCCTTTTGATGCGATTGCAATTGCAACAGGTAACGAACAAGTTATAGAAAGTAATTGGCAAATATCGGTACCAGATAGTGTTGCGGGTAAAGGATTAGATTTTATTAGTAGAATAACAGGTGTCTATTCACCATATTCATGGATACCTGGAGATTATTTTGGTGAAGATGAAAAGAAATCATTTTTTAGTCAAGTAATTACGGGAATATTTGGAGAAAGAGGAACACCACCTAAAAGAGCTAATAAAAACTCTTCAGAAATATTTTTATCAAATACAGGTAGAGGACAAACAAAAAGACTATTTAAAAATTTAGAATTTAATAGGTATTCACCCGATTACACTGATAATAGTAGGTCATTTGGTCTTAAAGCACCACAAGGAAACTATTATGTCGGTAGTAAAACCGAAGACCCACTTCAGATGCCGTTCCCTAACGACGAGTTACCAACGAATGAAGACGGAAATAAATCACAATCACCAGTTAAAGGATATGGTGAATTGGGTAAATCATACGAAGATAAAGACTCATCAAACCAATTTAAATTTGGATTAAACGGTAGTAAACTATTTAATGGACTAATAACAAATAGTAGTTATGAATCGAACAGACTACAAGGTGGATTTGTGTGGTTAAGTACAAAAACTGAAGGTGCAAGTAAAAAAAGAGGAACTATAGGTGGAGGCTCAGGAAGTCAAATAGATACCAATAGTGGGTACTTAAACACACCAAAATCAAACAATTATGGTTTTACAAAAGGTTCTATATTAGATGATACACAACGACTAATTGATGCCGCAAATGAATTAGGAGGAGATAAAAAACTACAACATGTTGGTAACGCAATAAATCAAATTTCAAAAGTCTTTAATGATGGTACAAGAGAAATGACAAAAGGTTCTACTATTGTTAATTATGAAAACACACAAACAGGTGCAATAGAAGGTACAGAGTACTGTAGAGTTTTTACTAAAGATATTCCTTATAATAATGTTTCTACTTTACAAAAATCACAAGGTATAACAACACAAAACAGAAAATTTTCTTATTCAGTTTTAGATAGCACACACAATTTAAATATAGCCCCAAATAGAGGTAATGAATCAACAAATTTAACAGAAACAAATGTTAAAAAATATATGTTTTCTATTGAAAATTTAGCTTGGAGAACAGGGAGTAAACCAGGATTCACATACCAAGACTTACCTCTTTGTGAAAGAGGACCAAATAGAGGTAGAATAATGTGGTTTCCACCATATGACATAAAAGTATCAGAACAAAATAGCGCTAATTGGACTAGTAATGAATTTTTAGGAAGACCTGAACCGATATTTACATATAATAATACAACAAGGCAAGGTAGTTTAAGTTGGAAAATAATCGTTGACCACCCTTCAATATTAAATGCAATTGTAGATAAAGAGTTGGCAAACGAACCATCAGAAAAGGTAAATGCAATTGTCGATTCATTTTTTGCAGGATGTAGAACATATGATATATATGATTTAGCAACTAAATTTCCACAGTTTAATTATTCTGAACTATATGACATCACAACAAAAACTGAAAATATAACAGAATTTTATGATACAGAAGGTGTACGAGATAAAGAAGAGTATGTTTTAAAAGAACCTGTTATAGAAGAATACACAAATAAAATTTCAGAAGACGATTACAACTATAGTTTTTATTTTGAAAATAACGAACCTGGACCACGTAGTGCATCCTCAACCACTACGGAAGAAAAATATTCTTCAAATTTAACTAGCTATGCATTATCACAATCAACATATATTACAAATGCCGATGAAACGCAAAAAGCACCTATAAATGAGTTTTTTAATTATATAATTAATATTCAAGAAAGGACTAAAAATTTAACATCTAAAATAAGAAAGGCAATAGATGATGGAGCAGAAATAAAAATTAACTTAACTGGTAACGCATCATCACCATCATCTAATGAATACAATCAATCATTATCAAAAAGAAGGGTAGATTCGATAAAAAAATACATACTTACTTTTTCTGAACTTAATAAATATGAAGACAAAATAACGTTTAATGAAGTTTATAATGGTGAAGAAGGAAATGTTTTTTTACCTAACAATGGAAATATGGTGACTTGTAGTGAAGAATATACAGGTAACCAAGGAATATATTCAGTAAATAGCATGGCGTGTAGGTCTGTAAGTATTGACGTAGAGGAGGTACCTCCACCACCATTTACAGGGCCACCTGAAGCGGAATATGAAAAAAGAATAATACAAGAGACATACACAATACCTAATGGAGGTAAAAGAACAAGGCAAGAAGAAGTACAAGAAATAGAACAGAAAAAAGAAGTTGCGAAAATTGTAGTAAAAAAACTATTAACTGAGTGTGATTACTTTGAATCGATGAGTGAAGACTCACCGTTCATATACCAAGGGATAAAAGAAAAAATAAAATACTTTAACCCCACCTTTCATTCAATTACACCTGAAGGTTTAAACAGTAGATTGACATTCTTACAACAATGCTTAAGGCCGGGAGATACAATACCTGTTATTGGTGAAGATGGAAAACCAAGAGAAGGAGATATAAAAAATACTGCTTTTGGCGCACCTCCGGTTTGTGTTTTAAGGATTGGTGATTTTTATCACACTAAAATTGTAATACAACAAATGTCGATTAACTATGAGCCATTAGTATTTGACTTAAACCCTGAAGGTATAGGAGTACAACCTATGATTGCGGATATTAACATGAGTTTTTATTTTATTGGTGGACAAGGATTAAAAGAACCTGTTGCTAGATTACAAAACGCTTTATCATTTAATTACTACGGTAATACTGAAATTTATGACGAAAGGGCTGAAGTAACTGACATAGAATCTAGAGATAATATTAACCGAACGGTAATTGAAAATTTAGAAAATATAACAGGATTACAATTATCGGGTAATACAATAGAAAGAAGTGAAGAGGCTGGTGATACTATAGGTGAAATTACAGACACAATATTTAGTGGTAATAACTTAGCTGGTGAAATAAATTATAAAAATGTAGTAGTAGATTTTGTAAAAAAATCACAAGACTATACACAAAATGTATTAAATACATTAGAAACAATAGTCGATGAACAATCACTAATTGGGTTATATTATTTTACTAAAAATCTAAATTATAAAAATGGATATGTTACAGGATATTTAGACAATATTAATCCTTTAGAGGTTAATATATTTGGCAAACCCGTAGACATACAAAATAGTGTTGATACATTATATAGTGAGTTAATTAACGATGTAGACACTAACATAAATCCGTTTTTGAGTGAAATATCGGTTGAAAACTTTAAAAATAGTGACATAAGGAAATTCAGAAAAAATTTAAAATCCTTTATTAATTATACAAATACATTTTTTCAAGCTAATTTTAACAGTACTATGTTTGATTTATTAGAAACACAAACTGAATTAGTAAGAAGTATAGATAAATTAAATTTAATAATTACAAATACTGACGGATACAGAGAAAAATCAGGAAGAGTAAATATATTAGAGCTAACACCAACAAACGAAGTAGATGTAAATTCACAACAAACAGATACATTGGAAGAGTTGGTTGCTGATATGCAAACAGTGGGTTTAGACTTACAAGACTTTTATAATAGTATTTTTCAAAGCACCGGACTTATACCTGAAAAAAATGACTTATATACTGGATTTCTATCAGGAGATTTCAATACACCTCCACAAACAAGATGGTGTACTATATCATTCCCATTTATGATGTTAGACCCTGAAGAAGTTAAAAGTATGATACTTGGTGAAGAATTGAGAGAAAAAAGTGACTGGGTCAATTACGTAAACAGGAAAATATATGGAACACCTGAGATACCAAATAATCTATCCTCAATATTAGGTTCTGAAGGTATGAACCAACCAATATTACCTGCACAACCAGGATTGTTAGATATTTATAAGGAATTACAACAAAATAGTTTAGAAAGGTTTAAAGGATTTAAAGAATCCGAACCGATAAAATTATTTACACTATATCAACCATTTAACTTAGACAGGGTAAGAAACTTCACATACATACAGTATAAAGAAGAAGATACACCAACGACGGAAAAAGTGTATTATTTTAATCAAACGTTTAAAGGAGTCAACTCAGGGCCTCCGAGTGAATATAATGAAAAATATAGTTTTAACTGATGGATTATTACAATAGATATAAAAACTTTTTAGTTAACGGAAGACAAACCGTGGTGCCTTACGTTAATGTACCATCAAAACCTACAGATAAAAAATTTATATTTAGAGTCGGTAGAAGTAGATTAGATAAGATAAGTTATGAATTTTATAACACACCTTACTTTGGATGGTTAATACTTATGGCAAATCCTAAGTATGGTGGACTTGAAAATAACATAGAAGATGGTGCTGTTTTAATAATACCCTTTCCTTTAATAAATTCTTTACAAGATTATAAGAAGGCAATAGATACACATTTCTTCTACTATGGCAGATGACAAATTTTTTAATAATCAAGATGTTTATGTTGTAACCTCATACGACAATATTATTGTTGTTGACCCAAATAAAGTTGTTGACAGTGATGGTACAGTATCTGAGAGGTTGGTAAACCATGAAGAACTTGTTATGTATGCAAGTTTGGAAGCCAAAATTATACCTAGAAGTAAATTAGTTGTGGGTGACAACTTTAATGACACTATTAAAAATATTAGAGTTGGTGCAATTGAAAACGAAAGAGATACAACTATTAACTTCATGAAAAGACAACCTAAAAGTAGGGATGGAGAAATAGTTGAAGAAAATTTTTTTGATACATCATGGACCGATAATCTAACTTTAGGTAAGACTAGAGACGGTGATGTAGATTCACAATTACTTGGTATTACTAATATTTCTATAAAAATTAATACTTCATTCGCAGCTTTAGTAACGATAGAAATGGATGACGTACAAGGTAAAGTACTATTTGAACAAGGAGAAAATTCACCATACAGTGCATTTTTTCAATTTCCTTATCCATTATTCACTTTAACCGTAAAAGGTTATTATGGAAAGGCAATTAGGTACGAACTAATGTTAAAAGATTTTAACGCTAGATTTGACCCCGGTTCAGGTAACTATAAAATCACAACAAATTATATATCGAGAAGTTATGCTTTGTTATCGGATATAACATTAGATTATCTATATGCGTTACCACACATGTATAGTATAACTACAGAATTTGGAACTAAAAGAACAAATACTAACACAGGAGGTGTAGGAGAAAGACAAGAAACGAATACAATAAAATCTACCAAAGGGTTTGACGTACTGAAAAACGTATACAGTATGTACAAAGAAAAAGGTCTTATTGATGACAATTTTCCTGAAATCACGCTTAATCAAATGATTATGAAGATGGAAAATTTTGAAAGATATGTTATGGAAGCCTACGGACAACAAGACATGGCAGTTCTAAATGACATGAAAGAATATTACAATAAAATTAATGATTTTAGAAATTATGTATTTGGTAATATAACAGATAACTGGTCGTCAGAGTATATTGACTTAGAAAATGTTGTAATTTCATATGGGAACCCCATCTTATATCAATTTAAAAAAGAACTTGGAGACGACACAAATAGAATTAGTGATATAGAAAACGCAATAAAAAAATTAGAATCACAAATTGAAAAATATAATTTAGAGCTTAACGAAAACACTTCTTTTGGTACTAATGGAGAAGTAGAAATTAACGGAGAAACTATTTCCAACAGCATTACTTCTAACATTAAGATTGATGATTTATTATATGAATTATCTGACCCTGAGAATCAAGTAGATTTTGAACAAACATATGAGTTAAGATATAAAAAAACACCGACAGAAGAAGAATTAGAAACATTTAAGTCTAAATTTATTACAAACTTCGAGGCTGAAAGTATATTAATAGATAAAAGAACATTAAAAGTTGAGGAAAACGTACAAAATAAAACATATATTATATTTGGTGATAAATTAAACGGTCAAGATTTTACTAATAAAAGTTTTTTAAAAAAAATCACAAATTTAGAAGAAGAATTTAATAAGAAAAAAGAAATAATTGAAGAAGCTTTATCAAAAGCATTAGCGGAAAAGATAGCTTCACCTGACACTGGTTTAGGGTTTAACCCCACTATTAATAATGTTATGGCGGTTATATGTGCAAGTGCCGATGCGTTTTTACAATTGATGGATAAAGTACACGAAGACGCTTGGGAACAAAGAAAAAACCCAATAAGGATAGGTGCCGTTTTATCACCCGATAAATCACAAAGCACCGAAAACACACAAGTACAATCATTATTATCAGGACTTTCCACATATAGCCCAAATTCTGAGAATCAGCCCACAGTTTATCCTTGGCCTCAATATTACATACAAACAACTGACGATAAAGGAAATACACAGTTTGAGGATAAATACCCTGGAGACCCTTCCGTAGTTAATCAAGTTAAGGGATGGATGTCAGATGTTTGGCCTGAAATAAAATTTGTTGAAGAATATATTAAAGGGGCAACTGAAAAAGAGACAATAAATCTTAACTATAATAGAGGAAATGAATTAAGGGACAATCCATACATTGGGTGTAACGCTATTGAATTTCCTATGGAACAAAGACCATATATAAATTTAAATGTTATATCAGTAATTTATGAATTGTTTGAAAGGGTTATGTTAAACACAAACTACACTAAATTATATAGAAGTGGTGGATACGGAAAAGAGTTATATACGGTTTTTGGTGATTTTGAATTTAGTAACATAAAAAATTCTATTACAACATCTACAGAACTCATAGATTTATTTAAAAATTTCTCATTTAGTTTTGAGAATGTAATAAAATATATGAGAAGTATCTCAAATAATGGACAAGGTACAAATTGGAATTTATATATAAGAGGTAAAAGTACAACACCTTATATTAGTGGATTATTAGAAAAAGATTTTGGATTATATAACGAAAGCTATTTAGACGGAAATACAACTGTAGTAACAACAAACAGTGAATCATCTAAAAAACTAATTGAATATTTAAAAACTAATCAATCAGACGAATTAACATTTTTAGATGGATACCCATTTAATAACCTAACATGGATAAATAAAAACTTATCAAACGGAAAGAACATATCATCAGTATTAAAATCTAATGATACATCTAAGATGTTTAATTTTAATGAAGATAAAAAAACAATTGCATCATTTTCCACAGAAGATAAAAAATATCAAAACAGACCGTTTTCATACTTTGAATGGGTAAATGAAACGAATACTCAAAATATGGGTAGTTTAGACGTAACCACAAATACTATAGCCAAGTCATATTATAACAATAAATTAGATATAAATTTAAAACTATCAGAGTCATTTATTGATTATGGAAATAGATATGATACCACAGTTAATAATTTAACAAGTAAACAAACCACATCGTTATTTAATACTCCATATTTTATTAATGCGTTAATGAAAGGGGTGGAAAATGAAAAAAATGGAAATGTAAATCCATATGTTGGTTTGGGATATCTTTATCTTAACTCGTTACCGTTATCTACTTTAAGAGAAAAATTTAAAACGTTTGAAAACCAAACAACAACGGATTTAAATTACATCTTTGCGACTTTAAATAAATACGGCGCGATACATAAATTACCAACACTATGGGTGGCAAAATACGGAGCGATATGGCACAGATACAAACAATTCAAAGAAAATAACTTAGATATTTTAGACGGTATATGGGAAGACTTTGATTATGTGTCAGCTTATGACCCCGATACGTTAGACCTAACAAAAAAATATAAGTTTAAAAATTATAATAACTCTGACGTAGAGATACAACAATCAAAAACATATACAACACAATATCAAATAGATTTGGGTAGTGAGTATATTCCACCAATACAGTTATTTGACACCGTAACCCTTAACGTTAGTGAGATACAAAATGGTTTTTACCCTAAAGTTATTAATGATACTTATTATTTTATAAATAAAACTGATTTATTTAGTGGATACACCTCATCTGAAATACAAAGAGCACAAAATGAAAAAAACCTAAAAATAGGAAATACAGAAAAAGGAAAGGTAAATATTACAACACAAAATACAGAATTCAAAATGGATAGTTGGGTTCAATTTATGGAGGTAAAAAATAATACCGATTTTGACGACAGTGAACAAAGTAAAATATTAATAATACCTTCATTTGGAGACGTTAAGTTTAACCAAATGAGGTATGAATGTTTTACAGAAACAAAAACTCAAACACAAGATGTATTAACAAACAACTCAATTTATAATGGTAGCGTTAGGGCGTTTTGGGGAGCAAGTAACTATGGGTACTACTCAAATGAAATGATTGACAAACCAAAACCTAACGAATATATAAAATACATTAATCCTGAAACAAATAACAAACAATCATTTAATTTGGGTAACGACACATCTTTAACCTACTCATCTATAGAAGATATTTTTGGAGTCTTTACTAAAGAGATGTTAGATAATTTCGAACAAGTATTCTTAAATTTCTGCCAACCACCAAGTAGTTATGATATTGATTTTATTAATAGAGGATTAACCACATTTAAAGACTTTGTTGATAAATTATATCCTGAATTAACTCAGTACTACGATGAAAGTACTGAAGAATTTGTGGTACCTAATTCAGAAATCTCTAAATTAAATGATGCTGAAAGTAGATTTAAAAACTTAAACAGTTCATTTAATAGTCTTAATCTGAAACCTGAAATTAACTTATATAAGGCTATCCGTTCTTTACTTGTTGTTAATAAACCTGAATTAAATGGAGATATAAATTTAGATATTAAAAGTTTAAGTAAAAATCAAGCAAACAATTTTAAATCACAACACTCTGAAGTGTTTTTGAAAAACGATATAATATTAAAAATTGGTAATCCGGGTAAATTTAACACAAGAGTTTATGGGTCATTAACAGAAAATGATGAATTTAAAATTGTTGAACCCATAGATTTTGGAAATTATATACCAAACTCGTTACCGACAAGTGGAGGGACAACGACATTAAGTCAGAGCATTTCAGATTACCCTGACGCGTGGGATGCGATGTCTTTATATGTTGGTGAATTTAATGAAGAAAATTTTATATACAGTGACAACGGTTCATACTTAACTGACTTTTTTGTTGACATGGAATTTAATTTTACTGAGGAAAATGTAAAACTTTTGGCACCGGTAATAAAAATATACGCGACACAAAAAGCCGAAGACAATACACTAAATAAAGAAAAATTCCTAACTAAGATAGATGAATTTTTAGGTGAACAAAATAAATTCCAAGAGAGTATCTTAAACCATGTCTTTATAAACGCAAATAAAAAGTTAAAATCTGTTGCGGTAACTGAAGACAACAGTAGAATTTCTAATTTAGATGGAAATGTAGTTAAACTAGAACTATGGAAATCCTTCCAAGCGTTAAACGATAAATGGATAGCAGGTCAAGACTTTAAAACTAGAACAATATTCGAAGATTTTTTATTTTTGGATAGGGCGAATAGACCAATTGGTGATACTGTAGTAGTAAA
>Ga0070746_10000283_pt1 | contig 29874 bp, 18 predicted proteins | sample VirMetDEL_Mar_21_FD_77016 | JGI IMG/M metagenome (GOLD analysis project Ga0070746, IMG submission 77016) | Aqueous microbial communities from the Delaware River and Bay under freshwater to marine salinity gradient to study organic matter... | ecosystem: Environmental > Aquatic > Marine >...
AAAAATACTACCAGTTAAAACTTTGAATCCTAAAATAAATCCTGCAGTTGTTGTTTCTTTTGTCCATAAGAAAGGTTCAATATATGCTGTACCATTATTTGATTGATCATAATAAATCGACCAAGTTAAATCGGGTAATACTCCTGATCTTAGACCTGCAACAAAATGAACTTCTTGAATTGATCCTGCACTCTGAACATAATACGTACCTGATACTTGATAGTTTTCTGAGCTTCCGTTTGGTGTAATTGTTACTACTTTTTGGTATTCGTTTTGTTCAAAGTAAGAAGTACCAGATACTGCACCACCAGTATATCTTTGATTTAATCTAATTAAGTTTGAATTTGTATATTCATCTCTTGTTCCATTAAAGAGAGTTCCAGTAAGTTTTACATCTCCAACAACATGAAGGTCTTCCTCTGGCGCGGTGGTTCCAATACCAACATTTCCACCAGCAATCATTGATATTACATTACTAGAACCTTCAGCATCGTTACCTTTAATTCTTAAAATATTATCTGTGCCTAAAGAAATAAGTGACCTAGTTGAACCTGCTACATTTGCAGACATAAAGGCATCGCCATTTCCTATTTTAACATCACCATCTACAGTAAGTTTTTTATCAGGAGTTGCTGCACCGATACCAACATTGCCCGTAACATTATCTATTTTTAAAGCAGTATAATTAGAGCCTGAGCCATTATCTAAATTTATTAAAAGGTCATTACTTGCTGCATATATTCTTGGATAATGGTTTGTTCCTTTAAATTTTAATTGGCCGTTTGAAGGTAATGTTATATCACCTGCTACTTCAAGAGCTGTTGCTGGGGATGTGGTTCCGATACCAACATTACCATTATCGAGTATTGTTAATGATGCACTTCCATCAGTAGCTAATGTAAGTGATGTATCGTTAACTGCAGTAATAAATTGATTAGGATTTCCTATAGTAATTTTATCTGTACTATTTAATTGAATACCACCAGCAAGATATGAAGCTCCACTTCCACCTACATGCAATTTATATGTTGGATTTGTTGTGTTAATACCGACACGATCATTGGCACTATCGATATGCATGATAGTATTATCATGTGCTGTAATGATTGTGCCGTCTGATTTTTTGAAATAGAGCGCACCATCCATGGTGTTCATGGCTAATTCGCCATCACTAAGATTTGCTGCTCCTGGAATTGCGTTCGCTACATTAGAACGCCTAAGTCTAATATCTGTTTTTCTGGCCAATTTTGGCTTCTCCTATGTTCAATCTCTATATAGAGTGTTTAATTATATTGGTTTATATAAACCTTTATTCTATTTATAATAGGAGAAATGCTAGATTAATATGTTCCGCCGTCAATTACGTCTGATGCAACTGGTACACCTGATGCATTAAACTGAATAATTTCACCTTCTGATCCAGTAATAAAACTTAAAGCTGTTCCAGCACCATTTGAAATAAATACCGCATTTGCAGTAAATGAACTTAAACCAGTACCACCATGTGCAACTGCTAAATCAGTGCCTAAAGTTAATGCACCTGATACATCTAAACTACCATTTAAATCGACTGTATCATTAATAATAACACTAGTGCCAGCTGCTGAAATTGTTAAATTGCCTGATGATGTTGTAATTGTATTATCGTTTGATGTACCAATTTCAACATTACCTGCATATAAACCACCAAATTGTGCATCACCCCATGGTGCTACAAAATTTTCATCTGAAGAATCTGTTTCTCCTGAATCATCTGATTTAAATACAAATCTTTCTGATTGAATATCGAAACCAAAGAATCCATCAACAACAGCTGAACCATTACCCCATTTAAAATTAACACCACGATCAACTCCGTCTGAGGCTGTATCAGTAGTATTATCAGCAAGAGCAATAACTGGATCATCTAAAGTAATTGTTGTAGATTCAACTGTAGTTGTAGTACCCTGAACTACAAGATTACCAGCAACAGTAACAGTATCTCCAGTATCATTACCAAGATTAATTGTAGAACCTTGAACTGTTAAATTACCAGCAATCGTAGTATTACCAGTGGCACCTGCAACTGTAAAGTTACCACTACCTACATCTAAGTCTGTCGTAACTGTTAAATCATTTCCAATTGTTACGTCATCTGGTAAACCTACTTGAACAGTAACATCATTACCTGATTTAGAAGCAACTGTAACGATTTCGTTTGAAGTACCTGTAATTTCTAAAGTATCTGTTAAGAGATCAACATCACCTGTACCTGTATCACCGTCAACAGTTAAAGCAGTAGCTACGGAGGCCGTTGTAACTGCAGTTAATTGACCTTGAGCATTAAATGTAATTACAGGAATTTGTGTTGCACTACCTGCGCTTCCTGCAGTAATTTGGTTTGTAATAGAAACAGTTGAAGTATTACCAACATCAGAGTTAGTTACAGTAATTCCAGTTCCGCCTGTTACTGCACCACCAACTGTATCGTAAATAAATTCATCTAAAGCTACATCACTACCACCTGTTGCAGTTGTATTAACATAAGGATTATGGAGAATAGTTTTACCTGCTCCATTTGGATCTAATACAATATTTCCATTTGTATCAGTTGATGTAATAGCGTTTCCATTAAAATCTAAATTATCTACTTTTAATTGTTGTAATTTAGAACTGCTATCTGTAATTAATGCGCTACTTGCTTGCAGTGTACCGTGAACATGGTCAAGTAGATCAGTATAATATTGACCACCAATTTGTACGATTTCAGTTGCTATTCCGTTTGAATCTTCTCCCTGAATACCAATATATAATCTATCACCGCCGTTATTTTGTAAACCTGTACCATAGGAGTAACCTATCTCACCTGTTTTTAGAATAGTAGGCGCATTAGTGGTACTACTCGTTAGGTGTTTTATTCTTGTTTTAGCCGCCATTTCTAGTATAATCCTCCGCTTATGGTTAAGTTCTCATTCTCAATTTGCCTAGTTACTTTATATTCTCCTGAAGTACCATCATAGATCATCATAACGCCATCTGCTTGGCCTGATGTATTCACATCAATCAAATCACCTAGTGATAATCCACCAGCTTGAACTTTAACAGTTTGTGCAACAATTTCACCTTGTGCACCAACTTTACCTTTTAATCTGTTTGCTTGTCTAATTTTAGCTTTAATTGCCATTAGCTTGCCCTTGTCACTCCTGGTCGTACTTCTACTTGTCCTTCTACAATTCTAGTAATTTCACTAGTAGCTGTTTTTGTTATTTCAACATCATAAACATATCTACCAGCTTTCATATTATTAGTTTGTGTAGCAGTTAATGATATTCTAACTGTTCCATTAGATTCACTATATACCGAACCAGAAAAATCAACTGCAGTTGTTGATGCATATGATTTTCTAATCTGACCTGCTACAGTATAGCCTGTTAATAATAAAGGATCACCATTAGAATCAGTCACGTCAATGTCTGCACTAAATGTGGAACCTTGATCTATTACTAAATTAGAATATATAGCCATTAACCATTTCCTTAACTATTTATACTTTTAAGATTCTCAATCTCATCTCTTAAAAGTTTATTTTCTTCTTTTAATTCTTTAATTGCTTCGATAAACAATGCTGATAATTGGTTATAATCAACATGTTTATTAATCTCTTCACCATCTAATGTCTCAACTTCTTTTACTGCAGATGGTAATACTTTTTCAACATTCTGAGCGATAACACCAGCAGATTCTTTACCGTCTTTCTTCCAAGTAAATTTTACACCATCTAATTGTGATACTTTCTCCAATGCTCCTTCAACCCTTTCAATATTCTCTTTGAGTTTAACATCAGAAGCGGTTGTTGCAGAAAATGCAATTACATCGCCCGCAGCATGGAAATCACCATCACCTTCAAATTTAAAATTAAGTAACTCACCACTAAGTCCATCAGCTGAAGTATATACATCTATATATCCAGAATCTCCAGATGCTGTAGCAACATTAAAATCTAAATATGATTTTCCATTAGTTCCACTATGTCCTACTTTAACATGAGTTCCACTACTATATGGTAATCTTTGATCATAATCTAAATTAATTGTTTTATCAGAATTTGTTAAACTAATACCATTACCTGCAATATTTTGATTAGCATTTGTATCAATAGTTGATAAAAGTGTATGACCACCTACAGTTAAAAGCCCAGGGCCATTTGCATCTGCAGCTGGTAAAGTAACATTATTACCATTAGAAGATGTTACTGTTAATGCACTCGATGTTCTAGAAAACGAGAGATTTGTTGTTGAAGCAATAGCAAAAGTATCTGTACCTTCTGTTAATGTAATTCCAGTTCCGGCAGTAATACCAATATCGTGTGATGTACTATTCGACATTGTATGACGTAAGATAATATTAGCACCGTTATCTACAACTGATACATCATTTAAGAATGTGTCAGTATTTGTATCTGTTGATGATATTGTTATAACACCACCAGATTCTGATAATGTAATATTACTACCCTTCTTAAACGTTAATGTTTCAGTAGCACCTAGTGTATTATTAACACTTCCATCTCCATTAGTATCAACGCTGACCGTTCTAAATGTATTAGTATTTGTATCTGTCCATGGAACATTTACATATGCATCATTACCACTTAATTGAACAGCATAATTTCTAGCACCTGAATTTGTTGTATAACCTACCTCAATAAGACCTAATGTATTAGCTGCAGCTACACCATAAGTTGTATTAGTATCAGTAGCATTAATTGTAATTGTATTGCCACTTTGCGATACTGATGCTGAACCTGAAGCAGCAATTGTAATATCACCAGATTGTAATGTTCCATTAGAAGCTTTAACTCTCGTAACTGTATTAGTATCAGTTGATGATATTGTTACAATACCTCCAGATTCTGATAATGAAATATTAGAACCTTTCTTAAGTACTAATGTTTCACTAGCACCTAATGTATTATTAACTGAACCATCACCATTAGTATCAACACTAACAGTTCTAAATGTATTTGTATCTGTCCATGGAACATTGACGTATGCTTTTTCAGAAGCTAATTCTACTGGATAGTTTTTACCATTTTCACTATATCCAACCTTAATACCACCTCTTGTTGCAGATGAAGCAAGCGGTAAACTATATGCTGAAGGCATTGTAAACTGAGATGTATTAACAGCAGTAATATGACCTTGAGCGTTAGATGTTACACCTGTTACTGCAGAGAAATTATTACCGTAAGATAACGTTGCTGAACCTGCAGGTGGATCATCTCTTGTTACGTTTTCATGATTAATTTGTAATCTATGAGATTCTCCACTATTAACAGTAACAAAGTCAGTAGAAATTGCAGTACCACCATCAATTGCTAATACTTCGTCTTTAGTAATTTCTATATTACTATTATCATCTGGCCTAATATAAAATCTTGTTAAGTTTGCATCATCAGGAGCTCTTGAGAAATTTCTCAAAGTCATAGATGTATCACCTTCTGCGAATTGCCATCTATTCGTATTTTCATTCCATTGAATATACGAATTTACATATGAACCCCTTTCTACTTCAAAGAAAGCATCTTCTGTTGGTGCCTGATTTGGATAATCGTAGTTAAGAAGAATCTTATTATCAGAAATTTGCAATACTTCTGCATTAGCTGTTGTTTGTGTGCCTTGTACAGTTAAGTTACCTCTAATCACAATTGTATTATCAGATACGCTTGTATCACCAATATTAATTGTACCAGAAGTTTGTGCTAATCTCGATGTTAAGTTAGCAACACTTACATCAACGTCAGTATTATTATCTGTACCGTGAATGTTTATTGCGCCACTATTTGTATATGTTACTGTAACACTACCTGAATCAGTAATTCTTATATCAGAATTAGATCCATCGCTTAATCTCAGAATTGGATCATTACCATCAGCTCCTGAATTTACGGCTGTTAATGTAGCAGTTCTTTGAGATGTGAGATAACCAGGATCAACAAAGTTTACAGTAACTTTATTTCCACTTCTTACTGTACTAATTGATGTACCACCTTCAATATCAACTGTGTTTCCTGAACCAATTGTAGCTGTTCCACCAGAATCTGCTGTTAATGACCATGAACTATAATCATCGAAATGTGATGTAAGATCAGTTGTTTGCCACGCTCTTGTGTGACCATAACCATCTACTATAACTTGACTTAATACAGTAGTTCCATTATTTCCGTATGTTGTTCCGCCTGATGTGAATGTGTTGTGATTCCATTGGATTCTATTACCTGATGCTGTCCATACTGCAGTTGTGTGATTACCGTTTTTAAAGTCAACATCACCATTATTACCAATATCAGCAACGTGTGTACCATTTACTTCAACATCCCAACCTGCAAATCCTAAATCACCGAGTGTTAAGTTTCTTGTAGCTACTGTACCATTAGCATCAACAACAGAACCAATTGAATCTGTTGTAACATTAATATCTAAATCTGAAATAACTGTTGCACCCGTAAGTGGTCCAGTATCAATACTGAAATCATCACCATTATATGTTGGGTGAGTATAAGAATATGTTTCAGTTGCTGTACCAATTCCAGTTACGTGACCATAAGTATCAATTGTAATATCTTGAATATATGTTCTACCACTATTATTGCTTGATGATGCAGATGATGTATCTGAATGTGATATTCTAATTGCATCGTTTGTTGCATCAACATCGATATCAATTGCACCGCCTGATACGAATGTTACTGTATCGTTATTAGAATCTGCTACTACTGTACCTGTTTCTGCATAGCTATATCCGCTATCTGTGTCAGTAACTGCAATATTTTTAAAGATATTTTGTGATGAACCTCTATCTGTATTATTTACAGTAAATGTTAAATCGTAAGGATCAGTATCTGAACCAGGTGTTATATCAGTCCAATTAATATCAATTGTAGCACCAGTACCAGAACCTTCTACGAACTTCCATTCATTTGCTTGATTAATTGTAACTTTTGAACCGTCACCATCTTCGACTACGAAGGATCTAATATATCTGTTATCTAAGTTAACAGTTCCAACTGAGCGTGTTAACGCATGGCCATAAGTATCATATGTTAATGTAAGATCTTGAATTACAGTACCATCACTATTATTTGATGCTAAGTTACCGATACTTGATGTATTAGCGTGAGCTAATGTTATTACTGAATCTGTATTATCTGTAGATGATGTAATTGTTAAACCAGCTACTCCATCAACTGAACTTACAGCAAAATCTACACTATCACCATTATTAACTGGATCGATTTGTGTACCTGAAACTTTTAGATTCCACGCTGGATCAGATGCTTCGTATCTTGTATCAAAGTCACCAGTTGTAATAGCACTAACGTGACCTTCAGCTGTAAGTGTAAGTGATTTAATATATTGACCGTCTTGAGCATTTACTTGACCAAAATTACCAGCAGTGCCTGTAAATACATCAGCGTGTGAAAGAGCAATTGCATCATCTGTTGTGCCGCTAGCTAATGCATTAATTACTCCATCATCTGTAAACGTAAGTGTATCATTATTAGATTCTGCGCTAATGGTAACCCCACCAGCAACTATATTTTTAAAGATAGATTGTGAAGAACCTCTATCAGTGTTTTGATATAAAACAGTATGTGTTGTACCACTTTTTGATGTAGTTACACTTACACCATTACTAGCAGTAAAATCTAAATTATCGCCTGATTCAAAAGCTTGTCCTTCGATATTCGGTGATCCTAATGTTGCTTGTGAAAGAATTAATGAACCATCTGCTTCCCATCTATCAGTTGCATAGTTATATACAATTGAGTGAGCACCTGTAACACCAGAAGCTACACCACTTGGGCTTGTAATTGGACCAACTTCTAAACCAAATCCTCCTGATGTTGGTTCTGAACTTAAATCGTTTCCTGCTAATACTAATGTATCTTCAACTTCTAAAGTTGTTACGTTTAATTCTGTTCTTGTTCCTTCAACGTATAGATCACCAGCAACGTATAGATCTTCACCAATACCTACACCACCAGCTACAGTTAAAGCTCCAGTAGCTGAAGATGATGAAGCTGTATTATTAGTAATACTTACAGCGCCTCTTAATGTAGAACCTAAAGCTACATCTAATGTTCCATCTGTATCAACGTTACCAGAAATATCAAGTGATCCAGCATCTAATTCACCAGAAAGTGTAATATTTCTAAATCCTGTAATATCTTTATTTGCATCAACAACTACTACTTTTGAAGCACCTACTGTACCAGCAACTACACCATCAATAGTTTCTAATTCAGCTTCTACTATTTGTGCATTACCAATTCTAAATTGTGTACCTGTAATAATTCCAGCATTAAGTGTTGATGTTCCAATATTAATACTTCCAAACCCTGATGTAATACTACCAGAATTTAATGCACCTGATTGTACAAGATTTGGCATGTTTGTAATTTCATCATCAAAGTATGCAGCTAAATCTGTAACAGCAACTTGCTTCATTGTGCCGTTATCATTAACAACAACTCTATCAGCATCAGCTATAGTTGTTGATGATGCTGCTGTATTACCGTCCATTATATTTAATTCTGCAGCAGTAGCAGTAACTGTTGTTCCGTTAATTGATAATCCGTCAGTTTCGATTGAACCATTAACATCGACATTACCTTCAATATCAACATTATTAGTTACAATTAAATCATTCGAAACAGTTAAGTTATTAGCAAATGTCGCGTTTTGGCCTGATGCTGTTAAGAATAAAGCACCTAAATGTCCAGCTTTTAATTGAAAATCTGTGCCGCTCTTTGTGAATCTACCATATTCAACGCCATCAGCTTGAAGTATTGTATGATTTGATCCATTATCTAATTTAATATTACCATCAGAATTTACAGTAAATGCACCCGATGTAATAAGAAATGCATTTGTTCCTGCAGTAATATTTTTTGCAGATGCATCGAAAACTGCTTCGATTTCGTTAATAGCACCGACTAAATGCGAAGCATCTGTATCTAATGTAACTGAACCTGATGTATGAATATCTGCATAGATTTCATTAATAGCATCAACAATAGATGTTTTATCTGTTGTTGATAAATCACTCATTGTTCTTCTTTCAGAACCAACTGCGTTAAATAGATCTGCGTCTATTTCATTGATAGCACCAACAATAAATTTGTTTGTTGTTTGAAGTGTTGTTAATGAATTAGTTGTATTAATATCGTTATATACATTTAATAAAGCAGTACTAATATCAGTACCCATACTATTATAATTAGTATTACCGATTTCAGCATCTAATACATTAATAGCTCCAGTTAATGTTGTTGAATTAACAGCATCAACAGGACCACTTGCACCAAATACCATATTACCTATTTGTGATTCGTGTTCTCTTAATGCATCTCTAACGTTAGCAGCTGCAGTTGTTATTGTGTAATCTGAATTTGTACCTCTTAAGAACGTTTCGATTTCATTAATAGCTGCAACTACATTATTAGCATCTGTACCCATCACATAGCCAGTTCTTTGAGTTGTATCATCTCTTAGAACATTTTCTAATTCATTAATTGCTGCAACAAGATCAGATACTGCATTTGTATCTAAATCATCTACATCTCCGATATCACCTTGAATTTCTTTAATACCACCAACAGCAGTTGTAGCAGAATAACCTGTAGCATCATCAATTTCTAAATGATTACCAAGTTCAACTCGTAATTCTCTTATAGCTGCTGATAAATCTGTAGCAGTTAAACCTGTAAGTGACATATTACCGATATCACCTTCATGTTCGTTAATTGCCGCTGTTAAATCAGTAGCTGTTGTATTTAAACTTAATGAACCAACTTCTGTATGTAATTGATTTAATGCACCTGTGATTGTATTGTTACTATCTCCTGAATCGATAGTACTAATACTTTCACTACCGATTTGATCTTCATGTTCTCTTACTGCAGCAGTTAAGTTTGATGCTGATGTTCCTAAGTTACTTGCTGTGACATCACCAATTTCATCGTGAATTTGCTCGAGTGCACCAGTGATAGTATCATTAGAACTAGAAATATCAGTAATATCAACATTACCAATTTGTGTTTCATGTTCAGCGATTGCGCTACTTACTGTTGAAGCAGTTGTTCCCATTGCTAAAGCAGTAATTGTTCCTAATTCTGCATCGTGTTCGTTAATTGCTAATACAACATCATTAGCAGATGTAGTTAAATTTTCTACTGTACCAATATCATCTTGTAATTCATTAATAGCTGCTACTAAATCGAGAGAGAAAACTTTAATTGTATTTGTATTTGCTGCAGGAGTTGTAAGTTCAATATAACTACCATAAGTACTATCAACCGCTGTTAATGCTCCATGATCTGCAGCTGCAATTTCATCGGCTGAACCTAATACTCTTAATTTTGCTGTAGCACTAAAAGATCCTTGAGATGTTTTAAATCTAATTTCACTTGAATCTACTGAGTGAAGAACACCATACCAATTTGAATCAGATTCAATATCTCCTTGTGTACTTAATGAACTTCCATTCTGATAAACTGTTACACCTTCACTAAATGAATTACCTACAGATGGTGAATTACTAATCGCAGAAACACCAGCAATTTTTGGTGCAAAGAATCCATTTGCTGCCATACCTTGAGTTAATTCTGTGTTATTATTGTAAACTCTAGCGATTGCTACTGGATATGATTCAATAATAATCCTAGCAATATTAGCATTTGCAATTGTATCAGGTGAACCTGTGCCTACTTTTAAATCAGCACTTGAACTAAATGTTCCTGTTGAATCTCTTACAATAATTTTATTTACAGATGCAGAAACAATAGTAGCTGACCAACTTTCAGAACCAGATGAGCCTTGATAAATAATTGCATTCGCAACATATGATGCATCAAGTGATGATACACCTTCAAGAATAATAGATCCACCAGTATTATCAATAGTATGTTGTGGGCTTAATTCAAACCTTGTAACTTTAGAGTTATTATCAGCTCCATCAAATAAAACTTGTCCAGCTGAAGCAGTATAACTATAAGTTTTATCTGCTAATAAAGCATCAAGCTGTTCGTTATCACCAACGTGTAACGATATTTCATTTGTCTTCTGTCTTAAGATCTCTAACGTATCTTGTTTTAAAACTCTAGTTTCTTTATTTGCCATTATTTACCACCAAGTAATTTTTCTAACATTTTTTTAATTTCGACCATATCTTTTTTTAATTGATCGATGTCTTGCCTTTGTTGTTCATCAATTTCTTGTTGAGCTTTTGCTGCAACAATTTGAGATCTACGTGCTTCATAAGCACCGCTATTAGTATTTATAATAGCATTGGTAGAAGTATCTCTAACTAAATCAGGATTATTTTCTACTTGTACTTTTTTCTTTCTTGGCATTCTCTATCCTATGTTGCTGCTATCGCTCTAAAATCCTTTATTGTTGGTACTGCTGCTGAGTTACTTGATCTCATAACAATCTTAAATGCCATTGAACCAAAACTTCCTGTTGGATCAATGGAGTATTTAACTTCATCATAAACAGATCTATCATTATTGATAACAATTGGTTCTGCAGGTGTTGCTAAAGTCCAAGCTAAAGCATCAAAGTCACCATCTTCTCCCGCACCAGTTGTTTTCCAATATAAATCTACAGTAGCACCTGTTGGAACGTTAGCTCCTAAATAAACATCAATTACATCTGCTTCTTCTTCAAGATCAATTTTCTTAGTTATATATTTAGCTAACTCAGATCCACCTATACCATTTGTTTCTGCTACGTAATTACTGTAAGCACTTGTATTATTTCCTGCATCACCAATTCTATTTTGAATTGCAACAGCTGATAATCTATTTTGATCAATAACTGGAGTTAAATGATTTTTTGTGGAAGATAATACTGCTCTAATTTTTAAACTCTTACCTGCTGCTTCATTACCAGGTGAACATACAACCCTAGGCGAATGGAAATAAAGATTCTGATTAGGTAAAAACTCAAATTCACTTTGTGCTTGATATGCAGTTTCGGTTCCATCAACTGATTGTTGTGATGTTGTTGTTAAGAAACATCTTAAATCTGTATTAGGCACTGTAAAATGTTCTAGCTTAGTATGTAAAGCATCTATGTGTTTATTTTCTGTAGCAGTAACTGATGTTCCACCTCCAGTTCCTGTAGCAGTTGCATTACTTGATCCACATGTTATTGTATACGAATCTTGTTCTATGTTAGCGATTGTTTTTGTTCCATTAATATCATTAGCAGCAATTCCATTTAATGCAGTAGCTCCTGCTATTGTTACGCTTGAACCACTATTATGCATACCATGATTTCTATGTTGTACTCTTACAACTGTTGAACCAGAAGTTGTTGTTAATGGATTACCAACTAAACTCACTGCTGGTAATGCATCATTATCAAAAGTAACTTCAGCACTTAATGAACTAAACTGAGCTCTCTTTAAAGTAAACTTAAGATCTTTAGTTTGATCTGGTGTCCATGTTGATGCATTCTGTGATGTAAAGAATGAACCACCGTGTGGTTGTTTTGTAATTCTATAATCAACATTAGTTACATCGAATCCACCCATTTCTGCAACCCATGCTTCGTACTCATCACATGGTGATTTAATAACAATAGCATATTCAACATCTTGTTGTAAGTATACAGGAAAATCGAATGGGAAATTTGTAGCACTTGATGCATTAGTAGAAACATTGACTGAACTAGGTAATAATGTTACTTCAGTTCCTGGCACTACTGTTTGAGTAGGTATTCCATTAGATGTTGTTCTAATACTTACTTCAACACCAGCTGGTGATTTAACTGCTTTCGTTTTAAAGAATAAATCAAGTGATGTTACAAAGATACCGCCTTCTTTTTCAATAAGAATTGTTTGTGCTAATGGATCTTCCCATCTTGTAGTTTCTCTAACGAATGATTCTCTTACAACTCTATTATCACTTACTTCAGATTGAACAAGCTTAGGAACCTTTGTACTAATAATTGTATTTTGTACGGATTCAATTAAACCTTGTGCGTGAAATGTTGCTTCAGAGAAAGTTGATTCATCGCTTCTATTATTTGTTGTGCTATCTGACAATCTAAATTCTTTTTGGCCAGTTTTAAATTTAAGTGATGAGTTTCTTGGTATAATAAATGATCCTGTAACTTGACCATTTGCATCAGTAGTTAATGAACCAGAACTTGAAGCTGGATGTGATGTAACACCATTATAAACGTCTGATTGATCACTAGTATTTGTCCATTCTTGGAATGATTCTTGTTTTACATAATCAGTTATACCGATACCATCAAAGAAAGCATATACCTTTGTGTTAGGCTTCATTTGCTTGGCTTCAAAATAAATTTTTCTTGATCTCATGAATGGAACAAAGTTAACTTCAACAACTCTACTTCCAGCATTTCTCTCTATAATATCAAATCCAACATCTGTTCTGATACCAGTTCTTGATTGATTAGATGTAGTAGTAGTTGTTATACTTTGGTTATTTCTATTATTTCTTCCACCACGACCGAACCACCAAACATCTCTTTGTGGTTCAACCCTTATATCTTCATCTACACCAAACCAATTTGTTTCCCATTCATTCCATACTGTACCAAGAATTCCTGATTCTTCTGCTAATTCTACAAACTGATCGTAAGCTCCTGTCTCATCTATAATAACATCAGGTCTTACATCAGTTTCTTTCCATTCATCAGATTCTGGTGAAAGCTTAAGTGAACCACCCCATTCAAAGATATTATATGGATTAACATTAATCGCGACACTAGCATAAGGTTGAACTGTATGATTTACTTGTGAATATGGCAATGTCCAAATAGAACTATTCTTAACCGCAGTATTTGTAGCTGTAGCTGATGTAACCATATTAACATTCTTTGAATTACACTTAGCTCTTAATGTTCCTTGTACTTTATCAATAGCACACTTACCACCTAATGTATCAGGATGTTGATTATTAATTACATTATGTCCTCTAAATGAATCTACTAAAATACCATTTTTAAATCTAGTATTATTATTCGAATCAACCATAAATGTATCTGAAGCAGATTGTTCTAATAAAGATAATGATGTATAGTATTCTAAGTTCTTAATTCTTTTATCAAGCTTAGCAATATCTTTCATTGTATATCTTTTATTTTCAACTAACTGAGGTATAATATCATTAGTATTAAACACATAAGGCTTTAACTTTAATTGATATAATGAAATAGAATCTTCTCTATCTTCTGGAGGTTGAGGAATATCTGATGCTACGCCTTTTACAATTTCATATGTACCATCTCTTTTTAAAATTAGTTTATCAATTCTTGGTAAGTAATATGATATATCACTTTCGAAAATATGGGCAGGCTTAGGTGATCTCGAAATTTTAAATCCTGAACCTGTACTAAATTCAGAACCAGTTGTTGCACCTGACTCGGCTTTACGAGGTCTAAAGTCTACACAATCTCTTAATTGTAAAACACCCTTTGAACTATTGAAAGAACCTATGGTTGCATAATCTGCAGTAGGATAAGAATCAACTGAGAAATAATCTCCATCTCCATGGTTATAAAAATCGAATGTAACAATTAAATCTTTTCCAACATCAATAGCAGGAGTTGATTGATTTTTGATAATTCTACCATTTTCATAGAAGTTATCTCTTTGTCCATTATCTAATGTAAATCTATTTGTTACAGTATTTCCACCATCTTCTACAATTGAAACAATTCTAATTATATCTGCATGATCTAAATCAAATGATTCTTGACCAGTAGTAATATTAGAACTAGAAATTGTTAAAGTTTCACTATTCACTCTTGACTTATTTTTCCTAGCTAAATTCTTTTTAGCAGTAACTAGAACTTTACATGTACCAGAAATACCTAGTGCAGTAGCATTAAATGTAACGGAGGTTGAACCATTTCCTCCTGCTGTAATATTACCAGATACACCAGTTTTAACTGCGCCTGAAGCTGGAGCAATAATAATATCAACTTGATCTGAAATAACTCCTGAAGATGCAGGTAAACTTACTTGTAATGATCCAGTTGAAACAGAACCTGTTAAGATATGTCTTACTTTATATTCAGTATTTGTTAAATTTTTAATAGCATCATACGGTAATTTATGTAAGCCGCTATTAAATCCAGTGGCAAATCTTGTTCCTGCTGTAGCTAATGTGGCACTAAATGATGTAGATGATTGTGTTATAGTTGTAACATTATTAAATGAATATCCAGCATCCATAACAATATCAAATAAATATAATCTAATATGATCACTAAATATTTCAAGACCACGAGCTCTTGCTGTACCTCTTGCTGTACTACTAATATTTAAATCTAATGTTGTATATGTTTCTAAATCTGGTATACCTTCAACTGTATTTGTAGTTAACTTAACATAGTTACCTACCGTAATTTGTGTATTAGTATTTGTTTCTGTTTCAGTAGCATCATTACCTCGAGGCTTATCAACCTCAACAAATTCTTTTGATGTTTTTTCTACTCTAAATCCTTGGATATATGCGATAGATTTTTCAACACCAATAGCTAATTTATCGGCATCACCTCCATTAGCTGCTAGCTTATATCCAAAATTAGTTGTATCATCTAAGTGTTCTTTAATATCTAATTCGAATAAACCTACAATATAATCGCCAGATTCTTCATGTGTTCTATTAGCTAATCTCTTTGTTAATTCTGTATCAGACGTTTTATCTGTGACATCTAATCGAACAACACCATTTTCTATAGTAGCTAAAGGAACATATTCATCAATTGTTCTATTCGTATCTGTATCTAAATCTTCTTTAATAAGTGTTGTTGAAATTTTATATCTATCTGCACCTGGTGCTGCTGTATTAGGAACACCTTGAGCATTATCTAATAAGCTTGTATCTCCTGCAGAAGTTTGAATAGTTTGAGATACTTGCAAACCTACAACATAGTTTGGTGTATTTGTATATTTGTCTAATACTAATGTTTGATTAGGCACATATACAAAACAACCAGAAATAAAGTATACACCTTCTCTTACATTATATGTTGAACCTTGTCCAGTTGAATTAGCAATAGTTGATACTGAATTACTACCATCAACATTAGATCCGCCACCAACCATAAGATATCGAGTTGTTGATGTATCAGTTGAAACAACTTCACCAACACCAAATTTTTCTACTGTTCTATTAGGACCACCTTTGTTTAAGTATTTAATATAAATTGTATCTGGATCAGAACCAGTTGCAGCTACAACTTTATCAACAATAGCTGTAACTTGGTGAGTAGTATTTGCAGTACCAGTTAGAATAGTACCTTTAACAATTTCTGAAAGATAATTCGCAGTAGTATAATCTACTGAATTGTGTTGGAATGTTCCTTCAACTTTTAAATATTCGTGAGAAATATTGAGTGATGCTTCACCATTAACTACGCGTGATCCATCTTTAAAAGCATATTGACCATGACGATCGATCTGTGCCTGTAAAGCAGTTTGCATTTGAGTAAGCTCACGAGCTTGAACCGATCTTCCAGGCCTAAACAGTATTCTTTGATAATTTTTAGTTTCATCAAAGTCGTCGTAGTAAGGCGCTATGCCATAATTTTTAATCGATGTTGTACTCATATCTTCTCTCTTCTAATTAGAATTCAATAATAACTTTAATATCTTCAATCTGTGTAGCTGTTCTATTAATTGGATTTCTGTTTTCCATAAAAATGATTTGACCACTTTCTTTATTAACTTCAGGATTTGTTAAGAAATCATTAGCCGTAGTTTTAGGTACACCAGTAGCACCAGAAGTTTGTCCTGTTACTGTGTTACCTGAACCATGCGCAAATGTTCCATAACCAGTTTTACTATTTTGATTATAATAAATTTCTCCAGTTCCTGAATCAATTGATACTACGTATGCTTGTACTAATGATGCTCCAGAACCTTGAGTAATTAATTCATCAACTTGGAATGTTCCAGTTTTAGAAGCAAAATCTAAAGCGCCTGTTGCATTTAATGTTGTAGCTGTAGCGATAGTTGTTAACCCGTAATTAGTTGGATTTTTAACAAGTGTTACTTGTCTGAAATCATTTCCAACAGTAAGATCTCCACCGCCTGTACCTTCTAGTAAAGTATTAACTGCTACAAAGAATCCACCTAGTTCTTTTATTGGATCAGTTCCATGACCACCAGCTGGAGAAATAACTGCTCTCGCAGATGCATCACTACCACCTCCACCAGAAATTCTTACATCAGCAATTGTATAACCAGTTCCTTTATTTGTAATAGTAAATCCAGTAACAGCACCACCTGAAACAGTAGCTGTCGCTTGAGCGCCAGATCCATCACCTGTTATATACACTGTAGGAGCAGAAGTATATCCTGTTCCTCCACTTCCTGATGTAGTAGCTAGTTCGATTCTTTCAATACCTCCAGCATTAGCGTGTTGAGCTGAAGCTTTTTGATTTAGGTATTGTGCATAGTCTGCTTCTGATAAAGCATTCTCTGCGGTTGTATCATTGTTATAATCTGATGCTTGACCTCCTGCTCTTGGATCAACTGTTTTAACGGGCATATATGAAGTTGTCAAGAATTTTTCTGCATCAGCAACGGAAACTGTATACATGTATTTCCAAGTGTAACCATCTGATTCTGCTGTTGGTACTGTTAATGTTTGTACAGGTTCTTGTGTTGAATTACCGCTTCCTTGTTTAATACACTTATAAACTTTAAACTCTGAAGTAATAATATAAAACGCTTTATCGAAAATATCTGGATCATTAGAATCCCATTCGTAATATTGTCCACCTGATTGCCATGTATGTCTTGGAACTACATGTGATACATCATTAGCGCCAAGTAGTTTATAAGCAAATACGTTTTGATGTGCTTCTCCTAATTGATCTAATGTATCTGCTGGTGTAAAAGGTGTTGTGTCTGTTGTATCAGAAGTTGTTAAAGACCAGACATCTGATTTACCAATACCAACATATACACTAGTACCAGCATCAGCAATATCTGCTTTAAAGTTTTCTGCGTTCAACGTTCTGAATTTAGATGTTACTATTGCCGTCATTTTTTATTTCCCGTTAATTTGTGTGAATAAAAGAATTCACGTTATATTTATTTATATCAGTTATAGAAGTACTTTGTAATTGAGTATCACCTAATACTTCAATTGTTTCATTAAACTCATATAATCTATTACTATTTAATACGTTAGTTTTTTGGCTATAATAATCATTACCAGGTTGCGTTCTATAACCTGATGCTTTGACTAATACTTCATAGCCACCCATTGTTTTTGTTGATGTTGATGATTGTGTTATTGTCCAATTACCTGAACCTAATTCACCTATTGTTAATAATCCACCATTATATAATGTTCTACCAGTTACTGATCCTGAACTTTGAACTGGGTTTGTTTGTCTATTAAATTGTGGATCATCATATGTATGATTCAATTCAAGAATCATTGTTTGATCTTTATGTTTTACTCTATCTTCATGCTTAGCCCTTGATGCTAGTGTTATATCTGGATTTAAAATATAATTGGCACCCGCATTTGTAATACTTACTGATGCAATTTCAGATGGAGTTAATTGAGCTTTCGCAGTAGCATTACCACTAATTGATACTGTAGGTAATTCAGTATAACCTGAACCTAGATGTGATAGTGTAATTCCGCTAATAGAACCGTTTTCAATTTCTGCATGAGCTCTTGGATAATCATACTTAACTGTAATACTTACATCATCGATATAAACAATACCATTATTACCATCACTTTGAAATCCTACATAATCTTCGTTAATAGGAGTTGAACTAGAAATATTATATTCAAATTCAAAGTCTTGCCAATCAGTTGTTAAGTTTTTAGTAAACCAACCAGAGTTACCAAGTTGATTTGTTGAATATGCCATTCTAAATGTATCTGCTCCACCGCTACTTGGCTTTTTCGCTCTACACTTTACTTTAATTGTATTACCGGCCAATCTTGATACAAATTCAGGTTTATCATTACGTAATCTATATACCACACCACCAATATTTTGATTAGCATTTGTATCTAGTGTTGTTGTCTGTACTTGTAAAACTGATGATGAATCAATAGTTTGAATTGAAGCAGTGTGATTTAATGTATCAATAACTCTCCATATATCATCGCCATATTGTGTTGTACTTACTGATGCTCCAGTATAATCTTCTGTGAAGAATGGAGTTGCTGTGTAGTGTGATGATGGATTAGAAAATGATATATCAGGTTGTGTTGTATATGAACTACCTCCACTCAATAATTCTATGTGTGATACTGATGTTGGTTGTAAAAGATATTTTGCCGTAGCCGTAACGTTACTTGATAGTGGAACACCGAATTCGTCTTTCGAAGTAGGAGCACTTATTCGAATTGCAGGAGGTTCACTATATGATTTATTCTCATTCGCAACTACACTAATAGAAGCCACTTGACCAACATTCGGATTACCTGCAACACTTGCGAATGCTGACTGATAACCAGATCCAGCTCCACTAATAGTTACTGAATCTACTTTACCTTCACTATCAATTGTACATGTTACAGTTGCTGCACTAATTGTTTGTCCACTCAGTGCTACACCATTTACAGTAATTGATGGAGCCGATGAATATCCAAATCCAGCATCTGTAATTGTGGCACCTGTTACAGATCCACCTGAAACTGTTAAAGCGATAGAAGCCGATTTATGGATTTCAGCAAATGTAAATGGTAAGAATAAAGAACCAAACATTTCTACAAGTATTGGTAAGTCTTCAATACCAATTACACCAGGTTGTTTACCTGGCATCGATGATAATGTAAACCTCGGCGTTTCTGCTGTACCTGAAGGATATTCTCTATATCTTAAATTGCCAGTTGGTCTAAAATCTCCGCCTGATGGATCTGTACCACCAGCATAATTTTCTAAGAATGAAGATTCTTTTTCATCATCTCCTAAAGCTTCTCTTGTAGCAAATAATTGAAGTAGTATCTCAGCGAAATATTTAAATCCAGCTGGATGAACCAATCGTGCATAGACATCATTCCATGAAGAAAGGTTCTGACCAGTTCTAATTAAGTAAGAGAACTTTTGATAAAAATCTGAATCATGTATTTTAATATCATCTGATAAAAATCCTTTATTATCAAGATATTGTCCTAAACCAGTATCATAATTACCTGATGAAGGAATTAATGTTTTATTATATGGGTATTCAATCTCAACTGTATCATTAAATAATAATCTAAAGAATACTTCAATTGAATCTGAAGAACCTCTTATTTTATAATAATCAATAATAGATTTATAGAGAGATCTTTTATTTACTTGAATAGAACGAGGGATTACAGCCGCAATTTCTTTTTGAATTAATTCTAAATAGTTTGCGGCTGCGCTATCAATATCCATTGCTTCCTCAATTGTATTGAGGACATATGAAGCACCAGGGCCAGCCCAATATTTAATGGGCGTTGTAAGTGTGGCAGTTTGTGTATTATACGAAGATAATCCTGTAACAGTAAATGTCTTACCAATCTCTGAAAGAGAATTAGCGAGTGAACCAGGAAGATTATTACCATTAGTGATTGCTACGTTTTCATCATTTAATGTTATTGTTGTAATTGTTCCATCTGTTGCTGTTACAGTTAATGTTGAATTAGCTCCATCTTCGTCAGTAAAGAAATGATCATTCTCACTTCTTGGATCTGATATTCTAAAGACTGCTTTATTATCTAAAACAATATCTGTATAAACTTCGTTTTGTTGATATATAAACTCTTCTAAGTTCATATAATCATAATATGCATTTAATAATGTTTCAATACCAGAAGCATTCGAAAGAATCTCAGAAGGAATTAACTCCTGAGTTCTTAAATCTTCTTTTGTCTTTTTCTTTGAAGACGCTACTGATTCAATATAACCAGGTGATGCGTTATCCGAAGAAAACAATGTATTGTCTTTATGTGCCATACTTATCTAAGCCTTGAGGTCGTTGTATAATTAATTGTACCTGACGAACCTGATAATGCAATTGTATCTACACTTGGTGTTACGGTTACTCTCAAAGGATCAATAGAAATTAACTGATTTCTGAGAGGAGCAAGATCAAGTGAATTAGGTGTAACTGTAATTCGTATTGCGGCAGTTGTATCTGGTCTAAAGTTATTTAATGTTATAATACCTTTTTGATGATCAACAGTTCCTGCATTATTTACCACAGTAACATTTACACCATTCACAATCTTGTATATAATAACCTTACGATTATTTTCATTAGTAATCTCTGTATCTCCAAAATAAACTGTTTCACCATTTAAAAGGAAAGAAGTAGAGGAGATAGTATGTGTTGTTCCGCCTGCTCTATAGAATTCTTCGACAAATTTTAATTCGAAGTTATTATCTGCATTATTAGCAGGTGTAATGTTCATAAACATATAAGGACGAACGGAACTATTCTGAATAGCAGGATCCGCATTATCAATTGCCCTTAATAACTGTGAATGTCTAAAGACACCATCGAATTTTTCTAGTTCGTTAAAGTTATAATCCGAAATAGTATCTCTGACAACAGATTCGAGTTCGACAGCCGAACGATCTGTGAGGTTAGGATTATATTTAAAATTAACGTCAAGTTCTAAGAAGGTAAAGGTCGGATCCACCATTTGAGGTGTAATCGAAACCACATTCTTACCTTTGAGAATAGTACCTGTGATATTATCTTTTTCTGATTGTGTAAGGGCATCTCCGACCAAAGGCTTAATAGAGATGAACACTTTACCAAAATCAGGTGGATCATTATCTTCTCCACCCCAACATGAGATAGAAGAAATATTAGAGAACGATTTTTGAATGATCGCTCTATAATCATCAGAGGTAACGGCTCTGTTCTGAGATGTAAATGTCAGAGGAGCATTGAATCGAATTGATTCGTTTGTTTCTTTTTCTGTCCCACCAGATGCAGCAGCGACAGTTGTAATCGTAACGTTAGAGAAACCACCCACGTTATCGACAATCGTAAACACGTTCGCACCATTTGATTCTGAACCTTCAGTAAAGATATAATCGAGTGTTACGATATTATTGTTTGTTGGTTTATTACCTGTTACACCATCTCCGAAATATATCTCATAGTATTCGTTCGCATTCTCTTGTAAGTAATAGACCTTTGAATCGGAATCCACATTGAGCAGACTCTCGAACTTTGTATAATTATCGAACGCAGTCGATTGTTCGTTGGCCTGGACTAAGACACGAAGCGTCGATGTATCGGCATCGTCATCGGATAACTGAAACTTCTGATTCTCGATATCATTATCCACTCGATACTTGAGTTCTTTCCTTGTTCCTTCGACAACGGTTACATTATTAAAGGTAAACGTACGAGTCGCGGGCGAGGTACTATTATCGGTAACGAGCAGCGCACTCTGTTCATTGAGAACCACGTACCTAAACTCGGTACCATCCACATTGGTAGACAGCTTCGTTCCACGCGGAAGTGTTAATGTTGAAGGGACGGTCCCAGTTTCATCGGTCACGTTCACGACCAAATTAATACGGGCACGAGGCGACAGGACAGAACGCGGAATATATCCTAATAGCTTCGCACGTGTGACAATATTCCCTCGGATCTGAGCAGAATCGAGGAAGGCCTCGTTTAAACTGAAATGGGCAGTCATCGCATTATAATGAGTATTATACGCGAGGACATCCAATAACGTAGAAAGGCCCGAACCTTCAAAATCATAATCGTTAAATTCTGATTGGGTCTTTAAATAGTTCTTCAGATTCTTCTTAATCTGGTCAAAGTCAAGTTCTGTTACATTTAAATTCTGTGCCATTTTATGTTTACCTTATTCTTCTTAATAGTATTTCTACTTCTTCCTTTGTATCATATTCTTTTATCAGGAAGCTTACTAATAGATTATATGCATTTTGATCTTCTAGATTATTCACCCTTACATCTAATATCTTTACGCGGGGTTCATGATCCTGTATTGTTCTTCGGACATTATCTTCAATAGCCATTCTTGTAATCGCATCTGCTGGCTCAAAAAGCAACGCACGAAGATTAGCGCCTATACCATGATTGAAAGGACGCTCATAAAAATTGGTGAGCAATAAGTTTTTAACTGCATTACGGATAGCCCTATCATCCTTTAAAGGGATTATATCTTTACGGATAGGATGGAGAGCAAGCGATAAATCAAGATCACGATACTGTCTCTGACGAGCAACGTTACTTGTCTTACCTGATTTATCTGATTGTAATATTGTACTCATACTAGTATTTATATCCTTTGTATAACCCTTTGCGAAAAAGCCTGGGATCATTTTTTCCGGGGGAGAATTTTTTTATATCTTTCCCTCTGAGAAAATACCCTGAATGCTAGACCCTATGCCTGGCCCCGAAGCTTTTCCCTCCCTATAAAAGTAGGCCCTATGCGTCTGGGACACTGCTATCTGTGGTAGAAGGTGAAGGCGAGCTGGCCCCTCCTGTACCCGGTGCATACTTATGTTTATGTGTGGCCAAGGTAGGTGCATTTCCAGCGTCTGTCGATACATCTCCTGTACTGTGTGTTGTTCCGTTTACTAATAGATTACCATGGATCGTTGTATTGCCAGTAATATCTACAGTGTTATTAGAGGCGTTGACAAAGACTGTCCCATCCGGGTTAATATTAATCGTTGTCCCCGTCTTATGTTGGATGTTAATGCGTTCGCTACCAGAAGTGTTGTCGTACTCTATGAGATGTCCTGCTACTGTCTTATGCACTTCATTATGTGGATAAGAATCCTGCGTCTCTGGTGCGATATCTGTGATCCCTTCCGTTTTCGTAGCAATAGAACCCAATATAACCGGATCCTGCGCCGATATGCCATCCCGAAAGAACCCAACAACCCAGGAACCTATTAATAACTGATGATTACTCCCGATACCCTTATAAGAAGCAGACGTATTAGGCATCATTACAGTAGCCCAAGGCAGATCTTTCGTTGTAACCTTCTCTTGATCGTAGTATCCGAACGGAAATACTCTCACTCTATTCAGTTTCTCCGGGTCCGAAACATCTTTGATCTCTCCTATGAACCAGGTAAACGATCCTCCTACGAATTGGTCATCTGATTGTCTCATTATTCTTGCTCCATTATCTTATTCACGTCCTCTATATAAGAATCTTTCTTCAGGACCAGCTGTTGTGTATATGAATCGCTGAATTGATGTCTCACTGAGGCTACAATATAGTTCCCGCTGAGTACCTTATCTAATGTGGACTCGGCAGACTTACCGCTATCTACTCCCTTTCGAACGACGATATTCAGCTTTTTTCCACTTGCAATTTCGAAGTCTCCGTGTATCTCTATATTCAGGCTTATCGTATCCATATTAGATACATACGCATTAGCTTTCAGTAGTGAGTTATCCGCTGGCGCATGATAGTTAGCATTGTTGCCAAAGGAGAGAGAATTGAGAGAGATATAATGGTTTTTTGCCTCTGAATATGTCTCTATATTCCTATCATTGAATGATATCTTATCCGCCAGAGGTATGAATTGATTTAATTTGAGTAGTTTTTCTTCTTTATAGTTATATTTTGTCTTCTTGAATTCTTTTTTTGCAATATCCAGTGTATACAGAGATGATCCATACGCTCCTTTACTGCTATTCAGATACTTTGAGATGTTCATGTTATCCATTGCAAGGGAAAGGATCTGTGCTTTTCTGGACTGATAGTTATCCTCTGATCCTACTACATTTTCTTGCAATGCTTCGTAATGATATGTTTCATGTACCTCTGCATTTTGCAAGTTCTCTAACGAATTGAAGATAACTCCATTCGCGAACGTATCAAAGAAGAAATATGGTGATCCGTTGTCGAAACTTCGGCGCGTTAGCCAATGTATATGGGTCAGCGGTCGCATCTTTGGATATACCCCTTTGATAATTTCCTTCGTATCCTTGTTGATATCCATCTCTTCGATTTGCAAGTAATCTTTACATATCCTTTCGATTAATGCACCTGGACTACCTGAGAATGGTCGAGAAACTGTTTGCAATTGGTTCATGTACGCGTGTTTTGAGACACAGGTGAAGAGATATGTCGAATAACCTGGTGCTTTCTTCGAGAACATATTGATGTTTGCAAGATATAGCTCTTTCGTAACCGATTCTGGGTTTCCTTCGATATCCCTACGTGTGAGAATAAGATCGATGCGCTCGTTGCCAGAGAATTTAAGCTTTTCGAGATAAGAATTTGCATCTAATATACCCATTGTACACTCGAGAAAAGATGATTCGAGGCTCTCCGTGAATGTAATTTCTGCAATCAGATCCATAATGTTGACAATCTGACCATCATTGAGGTGTATATCTGCCTTACTTAGCTCATATGAACCTGGTAAGATAGCATTTGAGCCATCTTTTCTCTTTGATCTAGACATTTAAGACTCTCTCGAATTCGTCTGCAAATTGAGTAATATACTTTGGATCTACTACACGAAGCTTTGATCTGGCATCATTCTTTTCTTCGAGATATGATCGATTGGACTGATAGGATAGCTGTCCCGATTGTACTCCACCTTCGATGAAGACCGCATTTGTTTGTATTCTATGCTCTGGATCGTCTGTTCGAAAGTAGTGATGAGGTGCATCGATATATTTGAACACTTCATATGTACCTACACTATCTCCTGATGTGCCACCAGTGAGTGATTCTGATATTACTCCAGGTTCACCAACGAATGTACCTGTTACGTTTTTGAGTACAATTTGATTCAGGTCGACATCTTTCTTATGTAATGTACCTGTTGCACCCGATGTACCGCCTGTGATTGTTTCTCCGAGCGTGAATCTACCTGCAAGAGAGTTACGATGATCTGTAATTGATTGATCGTTATCTCTTTGAATCTCTGGATTTGTGTTGATTGCAATCCCTGAGTACTCGTTTTCCATATACTGTTGCAATTTCTCTTGGGACATTGGCCATGCTGCTAATCCATCGTGCAAGAAATCGTTTGTAATGAAAAATGTCCAGTAATATATGGTTGTACCGTATAATCTTTGCGATACAATATCTGGTCTCTCGCCGTTTTTTACTGTGTAATACGTATATGTACTGAAGTTATCTGCAAATAATTGCAATGGACGAACAGAACGATAGATATTAACTACGTTCTGAAGTACACCACTACGATCGAAATCATATGATATTGTTGGAAATTGTTTAAAGAAACTCATGCTATTCTCCTGTTGCACCCGTACCGAGTGTTTTTACTGTATCTCTTGCAACGTTTCCAGTATATCTTACTGCCTCTTGTGCATCAACTTGTTCACCAACAACATGACCATCATTTTCTCTATCATCTGAGTAGATATATCCTGCACCTTCGCCGTAGAGATCATCTCTTGTAATTGCTCTGACTTCTTGGAAGGTAAGATTTAAATCTAATTCTGTTGGTGATGCGCCAAGATCATCGTTCTTATGATATGCATTACCCGTTGAGTTTGCTGTTGCAACCATATTAGTAAGATAGCATTGAATGATACGTGGTAGATATTTATTCTCTCTTTCTCCAATCATAAAACGAATTCTAAATGTTGGAGGATATTTCAGCGCTCCAGCACCTAAATTTTTAGGATACATGTACTTTCTAAATTGATTTTCTATTCTGTGGATGTCTCTTGCTTCTTCTGCAGAAGTAGGAATGAGTTTAAAATTAAATGCAAATGACCTAATCGTAACACCATCGAAGTTCTGTGTAGTATATGGATTAACTACAAGGCCTGATTTGAGTTCGAATATTGTTGCAGCTTCGCCGAGTGCAGCACCAGCTTTTGTTTTGAATGCTTTTGTTACATTAGAAATCAGATCGGCTGTTGATGCTTTCTTATCTCCAGATAATCCCGCAGCTCTACCCACTCTTGACTGTGCAGCCGTAGTTGTTTGTGCTACTGCTCCAACAGCTCCCAAATTTACTGAATTATATGTTATACCATCTGATGCAGAAATAGCTGTTGGTATGAACATATGAACTTTAAAAAATTCTTGCTCTGCTCCGCTTGCTAAAGAAAATTCTACATGAGGAAATTCATCGCCTTCTTTGGCAATCATATCTCTGAGGTTTTGTGGGAATGTAATTATCATATGTTTTACCTTTATAAATAACCTATAATATTAATTAATTTATAGAACTATTTATATGGCTTACAAAGGTAGATACACAATTCAGAACAAAAAGAAATACCTCGGAGATCCTTCGAAGGTGGTTTATCGTAGTTTATGGGAAAGACAAGCATTTAAATGGTGTGAATCGAATGGAAGAGTTAAATCGTGGAACTCTGAAGAGATTGTTATACCATATAAGTGCAAAACAGATGGCAAACTACATCGTTATTTCGTTGATATGTTAGTTGAATTAGCTAATGGAGATATTATATTGGTTGAAATTAAACCTAAAAAACAGACCGTTCCTCCAAAAAATCCAAAAAGAAAAACGAAGAAATACATTGACGAAGTTACTACTTATATTAAGAATACATCGAAATGGGAAGCTGCACAGCAGTATGCACAGCATAAAGGTTGGAAGTTTCAGGTGTGGACAGAAGATACTTTAAAGAATTTAGGTATCAAACTACTAAAATCTTGATATAAATAGTAGTATGGCAAGTTTATTCGATACATTACAGGCACAGGCATTTAGAGCAGGAGTAACTCCTCGTTCGAAAGAATCCTTAACATGGTTTCAAAATAATGTTAGAAAGCTTGGAGATGTTAATCAAAGAAAATTATTGAAAGATCCAGCGTTAGATGCTACTAAAAATCCTAAACCTGGTGATATGATGATGTATTTCTATGATCCTAAATTTAAACAAGAATTACCGTATTACGATAGATTTCCTCTTACATTGTTAGTAGAACCTGCAAAGGGTGGATTCTATGGACTTAACTTACATTATTTATCTCCTGGTGTGAGAGCCAGATTTCTCGATGAACTAATGGAATTAGCTCCAAAAACTATGAATGATACATCAAGATTAACACGTATGAGATATAGTTTATTAAGAGGAGTTAAGAAATATAAAGAATTTCAACCTTGTTTTAAGCATTATTTGATGGATCATGTCGAATCACAGATTGTAAGAGTACCAATGACCGAATGGCAGATTGCAATCTTTTTACCAACAGAACAGTTTAAGAAAGTTAAAGCACAATCAGTGTGGAGATATTCGAGGAAGGCGTACTCAACATGAGAAGTATAGACGATTTAAAGGCAACCATTTCAAAGAAGGGTGGAGTAGCATTTGCAAACAGATTTCAAGTATTCTTTCAGCCACCTGGAGCTTTAAACCTAAAGAATTTAATTAATAGTGATCCTAAAGCTTTAGTTGGGTCTTTAGCTAAGAATGCTATTGCAGGAGGAAAGCCTGCAAATATAATTCCTGATCCAAGAGATATAGCTATGCTATGCGAGTCAGTAAACTTACCAGGAAGACAGATTAGTACAATCGATTATCAAGCAGAAAGACAATCAATAAAAATTCCTTACGGAGTTATCAACGAAGATGTTACGATGTCTTTTATTTTAACAAATGATTATTATATGAAGAAATTATTTGATAATTGGATGTCTGGTATTTTCGATGTAGAAAATTATAGAGTAGGATATAAAAAAGATTTTACAACTGATGTTATTATACAACAGTTAAATAAAAAGAATGTGCCGGTGTATGCTGTCCGATTGGAAGGAGCATTTCCAGTTAGTATGCAATCGATACAGTTGGATAGTAATAGTGAAAATACTATTCAAAAATTGAATGTGACTTTGAGTTACGAAAATTATGTACCAGAGGATATAGTAGATACAATTAAAAGTACTGTATCTACTATTGGCGCTGGACTTGGTATTTAATATAATAGGAGAAAATAATGGCTTTACCAAAGTTAAATAATGCACGGTACAGTACTGTGATCCCATCAACGGGTCAAGAAGTAGAATTTAGACCGTACTTAGTGAAAGAAGAAAAGATTTTAATGTTAGCATTAGAATCAAACGATCAAAAACAGATTTTAAAAGCTGTAGTTGATGTAATTAAATCATGTGTATATGATGATATTGATGAGAACAATCTTGCTATGGTTGATATCGAATCGTTATTTATTGCCTTAAGATCAAAATCTAGTGGAGAGAAAATTGATCTACAGGTTAAATGTACGGAATGCGATACTGCTAATGATGTAACGGTTGATTTTGAAGAGATTACTGTTCCTGAATTTGATGAAAAGAAAGGAACAATTATGTTAACAGATGAAGTTGGTTTAACATTACGTGTGCCATCTTATAAAGATGTTATAAAATCTCAATCAAGCGGCGAGGGTAATGATGTTGAATTAGCATTTAGTATGATGATCGATAGTATTGAAACTATTTTCGATGCTGATGGTGTATATAATGCAGCTGATGAAAAAAGATCAACTCTTGTCGAGTTTATTGACTCATTAAATAATGAGCAGTTTACTAAAGTTGGCGATTTCTTTACAGATATGCCACAACTACAATATGATGTAGAATTTGAATGTGCTAAATGTAAAGCAGAAAATAAGCATGAGATAAGAGGCTTACAAGGTTTTTTTACTTAGGCCTCTCACACGATAGCTTAGTTAATCATTTTAAGACTAACTTTGCTATGATACAGCACCATAATTGGAGCTTAACTGAATTAGACAATATGATGCCGTGGGAGAGGGAAATATACATAACGTTACTCTCTGAATGGATCAAAGAGGAAAACGAAAGAATTAAAAAAGAAAATAGGAATATATAATGAGCGAAGAAGAAATTAAAAAATCAGGAC
>Ga0070746_10000286_pt1 | contig 29603 bp, 50 predicted proteins | sample VirMetDEL_Mar_21_FD_77016 | JGI IMG/M metagenome (GOLD analysis project Ga0070746, IMG submission 77016) | Aqueous microbial communities from the Delaware River and Bay under freshwater to marine salinity gradient to study organic matter... | ecosystem: Environmental > Aquatic > Marine >...
AAACACAAACATAGCCCACGTAAAGTGATAGCCAAAGATTGTGCCACTAAACTGCACGATATAATTCGATGCAGCTATAATTACAAGGTGTAATGCTACTAACTTATAAAGAAGATCACGATTAACATCTTGTAAATTAAACCATTCTTTCAACATATTTTTCTCCTTATCTTGGTGCAAATTCTTGTTGAAGTTTTATATGATCGAAGAACTCTTTCTTCGTAGTCATATTATCGTTAAGAAAATGTCCTTTTAGGACTGCAGTCTGAGTAAGAGAGCTATGAGCTCCTATACCTCTATTCTCACAACATCCATGAGTTGCTTGAATATATACTGCTACGTGTTCACTCTCCGTAGCTTTTTGAATCTCTCTAGCAATGTCATTACAAAGCTCTTCTTGCAAGGTTCCTCTGCGAGCACACCATTGAGCGATTCTAGTATATTTAGATAAGCCAATGACCTTATCTCCTGGGATAATACCAATATAAGCTACACCTCGAACAGGCTGATGATGATGAGAGCATACAGATTTTAGTTCAGATCTAATAACTAACATACCTTTATAAGCTTCTTCAGTATCATTAGGAAATGCTGTAGCTTTGGGAATAGATTCGTACCTACCAACCATAATCTCATTATAGTACATCTTAGCTAGTCTTTTAGCAGTACCCATAGAGTTAGGATCATTCTCTCTATCAATAAGAAGAGCATCTAGCACATTTTCGAAAGCTATAGTAGCTTCTTCAATAAGAGCTTCTTTTGTCTTCTCACTCATATACTCAGAGATATTATCTCCTGCCCAAAAACGTTTACCGTCTAGGGACATTTTTTCCATTATTCTTTCAGATACTTTCATTTATTCACTTAAACCTTTAACAATAATTTCCAACTCATTTAGATCTTGCTCTTTCTTAGCTGCAACACTTTCTTCTAGATCTTTATAAGCAACTGTTGATTGAAGTTTATCTAAAAGCATTCTTTCTTTGCGTAAACGATTAACTAGAATCTTATTAGCTTCTTTATCTGAATAAGCAAGTAAGACATATGCTCTATATTGAGGACCATCTTGAATAACAGATGATTGATCTACAGCATAGCCAGCTACATCTACATCAGCAATAAGATTAGTAGTCACTCTTTGAATATCCATAGCAACAGCAGCGTCTAAATCGTTAGAACCTACCCGTTGTACAAAGTTCTTAGTCTTAGATGATAGACGTCCGTTAATTCTATCTGCTAGAGTTGTCTTAGCGTTTAGAATAGCAATATCCATAGATAGCTGCATATCAGGTGTTACAGCTGTACCTGATGAATAGATATTATTCTCATCTTTAGGGTGTGTAAGATACCATTTTGGGATATTGTCAATTTGATTTTCAACCTTAATAGTATTATACTTTACGGGGTCTTCAATAGCTAATTTAGCAGTATCTTTAGACGAACAAGCACTAAGCACCAAAGCGCTTACTGCTACAAAGGCAATATTTTTCATAATTTTCTCCTACTAGTTGCCAAACAATGAAAGCAGATAAAACATTCCTTTAATAGTTCCGTCACTTATCTGCGCGTTAAAAGCTTCTTTTTTTCTTGCTCTTAACAAATCCTCTTGCATATTATAAAGAACTTGTGAAGGATTTTCATATGCATTTAGAGGAATACCATATACTTTAGTCTTCATTACATCGTGAGAGTCTTTATTTGGATATGTATGAATTTCTACTACCTTAGGAGGTGTTTTACATACATATTCTTGAGACGAACTTACAACTCTTCCATCTTTATCATGAACAATATTATTTACATATACACAATCTTGATTGGTTTGACCAAATGCAAAACCAGCAACAAAAGCGCAATACCAAATTAAAAGAAGAGATAAAAAAATATATTTACCCATTATGTACCTATAGCGTTGCCAAACAAATAAACATGCATACGTCCTGAGACATTATACCCTCTATCAAAAGCCATTTTAGCTACCTCTCCTGCTGTAGCTGTCTGCTCTTCTTCTCTAGCACCTACAGGCATAATAAATACAGGGTAGTCAACACCTTCTGCTCTAAACAGCTTAATGACTTCATCTAACTCATCCCATTGACGCTGCTCTGATCCTAATACAAATTTAAGGTGACCTCTAGATGATAGCTCTCTATATTCTGCTACAATCTCTGGTTGTATAGCTTTCTCTCTTTTCTCTCCTGCAACAGTCCATAGTTTAGGGCTTAAAGAGAAAAATAGTTCAAAGTTTCTAGTCTTATCTAACTGTTCGAGATCATCATTAGGAATTTTCCACCAGTACTTAAACTCTTCAGTTAGTTTCTGAGTACCGTTAGTTTCAAACGTAACACTTCCTGGAGTATTTTTAGAGTTAACAAAATACTGTAGAATATCTATAGAACATTTCTGTGCATGAGGCATAAGAGGTTCGCCTCCAGTAAAGCACATATGTGATCGTTGATTACTTACTGGATGTAGAAATAGACCTGATGGATTATGTAAATTTTTATTCGCTTCTATAATCTTAGTAGCAATAGTTTGAGGAGTAGCTTGACCCATAAGATGCTTAAACTTCTTAGACCAAGTATAAGAGCTATCACAACCTTTTGACCATACAGGAAGATCTTCTACTCTATTTACCGACATAGCATCAAAGTCAGCATAAGGTAGTTCGTATGTCTCTGAATTAGTAGGATCTATTTGACCAAAGCCATCGCATTGAAGGTTACATAAAAAATACCTTAACCATAGAGTATGTACACCTGCATAAGTACCTTCACCCTGAATAGAGTTAAAGATTTCTGAGTAGTAATATTTTTTATCTTTCATCATTAAGTTCACCTCTTATATTATTATTATAGGTAAAGTGCTCACTTTTGTTCCCACAGTGAGGACAAAATAATTTTTTAGGTTTGTAGTTAGCATGACTAGCTATACTAAACCACCCCAAGCATTCTTGACAAGTAAAGTGCCATATAACTTCTGATGATACATTCATAGTTCTTCAGCGATACCTAATAACTCTCCTACAAGAAAGCCGCTAGCTAACCAAGTAACATCTAATGTGAACAAACAGAAAAGACAACCTGCTATTCTTACTGCGCTTTTAACCATACTAATTTGAAAATGTCTTTTACTTGGATCTTTTGGTTCCATGATCTACTCCTATTACTGGTATCGCTTCTTCAACTTTTTGATGTATGTCTATTACTTTTTCAGATTGAATAATATCTATGATGAGTTTAGTTAAGTCTACATCTTTTTGTAGATTTAAAATCTTATCTTGCAACTCTAATAGCTGCTGTTTATAATATTCTATCTCTTTTTCTTTTCTGAGTCTATGTTCAATAAGTTCACCTAAACGGATAATCTTATCCTCAGACATATCTTTCTTTCCTTACATAAAAAGGAGTATAGATAGCGCTATTAGCTCCATGCTCTTTTACTTCAACAGATTCAACCCAGCAACGACCATTAGTCTGTTCTTTGATAAGTTTATCAGCAAAGTTATAAGCATGTTCAGCAAACTTCTCGCAACCTACACCATTCATAACTCTTATATCAGCTAGTTTCCAATTCTCTAACTGTCTAAGCATATCTATCATAGGATCAGATTCATCTAATGCTACAGTATGATCAAATTGAGATTCAAGCCAATCTTTAAGATCTTTTAGACCTCCAAAATCTACCACCCAATTTTTATCGTCCAGTTTACTAGCTCCAAAGACAAAGGAGAATGAAAGAGCGTATCCATGTAACAAAGAACAGTGTGAATGTGATGCGTTAGGTTGTCTGAATGCACAGCTTAGTCCTCTTTCATGACCATAAGTTTTAGTTGAGTAATGTGGCATTAAACCTCCAGTTCAATAACATATTGTGGACCACCAGTATACCATTCTGGTACGTTTCCGTCTTTCCATTTAGCAAACGGAAACTTATCCATATTATAGAAGTTCTGATAAGCTTTTACTGGATTTTTATCTTTGTACTTATCAGGCATAGCTTGTACAAATTCTGTACGTCTAGTATTGTCAAAGAATAAATGAGGCATTTGACCTTCATAAATCATAAGAAGACTTTCTTGTTTGTGCACCTTACCATAACGCAAACGATATTCGTAACACAAAGCTCTCATATGCTTAAGAAGCCATTTATAATTACCAAGAGATTCCATAACCCACATAGTACATGGATGCTTAACATGCGCTGGAGGATAACCTGGAAGTCCTAATACCTCAGATGGTTTCTTAGTTGCATCACCTCTAAGATGAAATTTATAATTAACGTCTACAGTAGCTGATAACATTTGAGCACACTCAATAATCATTTTAACTACATGTTTATCACATTGCATTTTAGCTGCTGTTACAGGGTTACGATCTAATACAAAAATATTCAAGGTTTGCCTCCAGTTTGGTAAAATTCAATTCTATCTTTCAAAAACTTGCGAATGCGACGAAGCTCAGATATTGCTTCGCCATCTTCACCGTTCTGTTTCATTATAGAAATTTTTGTGTTTAAGTTGATAATTTCGTCAAAAAGAGCTCGTGCTTGTGTCATTGCTGAGCTACTCATTCCGTTATCTAGATTTAATGTAATTTGATCTTCATCAGACATTCCATTCAACCTTTTCTTCTATAGCGTAGCGCGCACCGTGAATGTAATCTTTATCTTCATCTGATAATACAGACCAAAATTTACTTACAGTACGAATATGTTGTTCTACAATTTCTGGAGAATCGAGATGGACGTTATCCTCCATCATAGCTTGGAGCACGTCCATCCTTTTATTGATCTTATCTCTAACACTCATCAGTTACGTCTCATAGTAGCATAGTCTCTACCATCTTGATTACGAGTAACAGGAACAAAATTAGACTTATGCATGTTAGCAATACCAACAATAAAGTCACCTGTATAAGTATTAGATTGACGAATAGTAGTATTACCTACTACTTTATCAGAAGTCTTAAGAGTACGTTCACCCTGATGAGACTTATAATCTGGCATTGGAGTAATACCTAGTCGTTTGCCTTTAGCATTGTGAGGTAAAGCAGCCTTAATTTGATCAGGATGAACTCCTCTAGCTCTAAGCCACTTATCATGTTCTGCTTTAGCACGTTGCTGCTTAATCGTTAAAGACTTTCGCTTTGATCTCATCTAACAATTCCTCCTGAAGTCGATAAGCTTCTTGCTCATAAGGTAAACGAATATATTCTTCAAAGTTATTATAAGGTTGATCTGTAATTTGTTTACGAATATATTGACGAACATGAACCATCTCATGAATCAATAAAGTAACCAAATCATCTGTAGGACTTTCTAAAGCAGATTGAGCTATGGCTAAAAAGAAAGTATCATCACCTTCTTGATGCACCATAGCTTCTGCATCTCCCATATCTTCATCTAAAGCAATATGACAATCGATAAACACAGGATTGCGACGCCTTGGCATAAGGGTACCCAAGGACTGCTCGATGACATCTCTGATAAGTAAACCTTGTTCTTCATTTTCAACTCCTACAATATCTAAACATACAATCATTATACTCTACCTTCTGCTACTGCTTTTGATATAATTTGACTTGAACGATTGTGACACACATCTAAAAATGCTTGACGTCCAAATTGCTCAAGAACAGCATCCATTACAATCTCACGATACACAGGCTCTATTCTTCTCTCAATAATATCCCACTTATTGCTATTACTAGCCCAGATAGGTAAGTCACGAACACGAAGGTTAAGAACTTTGAGCTCACGTCCACGATTCATAAGACCATTGTTAAAGATGTCATGAATAACATTGTTAGCACGACGAAAACGATCAAGGGCTTTATTCTTAGTATATCGTTTTTCACACGGACCAGACATTGGAACCAGCTCTTGAAGTTTATCAATTACAATCTCAAGATCACTACAAGTTTTTTCCATCCACATATTACTCTCCTACTATAATCCTTTAGCTTTATAAACTAAACCACTTGCCAGAGCATTTATAGCATGCTTGTGAATTTGTTTTACACTGGTTGATTGCCTAGCATCAAATTTATGAGATTCCATGCTTGCATGAAAATCCCAAGTAGTATCAACCCAATCACAAAAAGCTTGTCTTGCTTGATCTAAAGTCATTTTTCTAAATTCAGGAAATTCTATTGTTGCATTATCATTAATCATTACGCAACTCCTTTTGTTTCTGTTACTAACTCTAGCAAATCTCTCAACTTACGAATTTCATCCGAAGTCAATCTTTGAATTTCGCTACGAATATTTTCATCTGAGAAATCTACTGCAATGTTTTTCAAAACTGATTCTAAAGTTTTGTAGTGATATACATATTCCATTATGCTAACTCCCTAGAAGTGTGAAAACGCTCAAAGCCTGCTGGCTTGACAATATAGATGAAACCAAACTCGTCACCTTCTTCTACTCTAATAGCATCACCTACGCTAATCGAATGCATACGATCTAAACGAGTAATCTTATCTTCAGGACCAATGTTACCAATCTCAAATACTTCGTTAAGATCTTCTGCAACAATCTCGCAAACCTTACTATAATGAGCAAGAAAGAGTGATGGAGGAACTTTACCATAAAACGAAACCTGAAAGTACTCATCAGACTTATACTCAGCTAAGTACTTACGATGTGATGGAATCATCTGGTGAACTGAAAACTTCATAATATTCTCCTCATTTCTCATTCTATACATATATTATAGTCTCTTTTTTTACAGAAATCAACTAAAAAAGGGCCTTGAAAATCCAATGTTTTCAAGGCCCAGTTAAAATATTATAATTTTTTTATTGTGATCTTTTTAAATCTGCTGCTGAAGGACGATCTGGATCACCTGGTTTAGCAGGAGCTTCCCCTCTTGCGCGCTTTTTATGAATATTATACCATAACCCTTTTTTAACTGTGCGTCCATCTTTAGTTACATGAGTATCTTTCTCTTCAAAATTTACAGATTCTTTTTTAGGTTTTTCTTTTTCTTGAGGCTTCATTTTAGACATTGCTTTCATACTAAAACTAGTACCAGCATGACTGTAAGCTTCGTTTGATGGTTTTTTCTTAAAAGTATCTAAACCTGAGCCTTTAACTTTAGGTCCTAGACGCTCTCTTTCAGCATCTTGAGTAGCCATTCGTTTCATAGCACCTTCTGACATCTTATTTGCTGCTCTAGCAATACCAGCCCTTCTATTTCTAATATTTCTATTGTTACTAGCATCTGCTGAAGTATAATCTTTGTTATTAGATCTCATTCCTTGAGCAAATGATCTATTATCTACATCATGAGTTGCTTTTTTGATATAAGAACCCATTGTCTTTTTATCTAGTTCATTAAGATTATCTTCTTCTTTGACTCCCTTAGTAGCCATATCTATTCCACGAAGTCTTTTAAGACTTTTTCTAACTGCTTGTTTATCTTTTAAACCTTTAGAAGCTTGTGTACTAACATCTCTAGCAGCAGATCTAGTATAGCGCATTTTCAAATTTCGTGAAATTTCGTCTACTTGCTCTACATCTTCCATAGATTTTACTTTTTTCTTTGTCTTAAATCTACTTGTATCAGCTGTGCTAAGTTGGCCTGCAATGCCACTAGCCATTTTAGAGTCGCCATGAGCACCCTGAGCTTTACCTGCTGGAAGTTTTGTAATTTTTCCACCTTTTTTAAGATAGTCAGCTACTGATTGATCTTCAGACATCTTAGCTCTAAGATCAGATTTCTTTTCAGATGGAGTAATCTTTTCAATATTACCAAGAGCTTTAGGATCTTTTAACATCTTACGCAACGATGTTTTAATCTCTCCAGCAGATGAACCTGCAATATGCATTGTAGGAAAGCCAGATACTGAAACTCTAAATGTAGCTTCTTCTAACTCTTCATCATCTTCTCTAACACCCATTGGTCTTGATTCAGCATCTCTTCTCAATTTAGCTGAAGATTTCTTAGAACGAATAATCATAGCTTCTGCTGGATGATTTTTAACAGCACCTTTTTTACGGACCATCTTTATATCAGAAGCAGAAATTTTCATGTCTTTATTATGATCTAACTTATGCTGATCACCATGAAGCTCTTCTTTCTCTAATTCTTTCTTTTCTGGAATTTCAGTTGGATCAACTTCAAGTTTAGGTGTTTTAGAAGCTGGCTTCTTTTTTGTATCTGTAGCCGCTTCTTCTAACTTTGATCTAACTGAGTTAGTTTTTGGATCAAAAGTAGTTTTACTAATGTAATCTGCATAAAAATCTGTCATCGTTGCCAGCCTTTAATATATTCTGTTGAGAAGTTAAAATGAGAGAAATTAAGTCTATCTACAAATTTAACCGCTTCACCTTTTTCTGTGTTAATAGCTACATAACCTTCTGGTTCTGTAACTTTAAATCCGTCATTTGTAAGGACAAATGCTTTTTGATTATTTATCATATTAAGCTTATTAATAGCTATCATTTTTGCTTTAGTAATTTCATCTACATATTGAAAAGCTTTAACTAATGTAGACATATTTTTGCGCAAATCATCTAAAAGTTGTTTAAGAGCTGCTTTTTTAGTATTAATAGCAGTTTCTGATTTGACTTTAGATATAACTTTATCTTCCCAGTATGTTTTAAGATAATCTAAGTATTCATTAGCAGCAGATCTTGGGTTAGGAAGCTGGCCGGCTCTAATTTTACTATTAATGAATGTTTTAACATTAGCGCCTGCAGCTGACGATGGTATAGTATTCATAATATCAACAATATTATCAAAACCTCCAATATGTCTTTCAGCGTTTTTAATATGATTATCTAATTCTCTATATTCATTATTATCTAACCCGATATCTGATCCTTTAAAGTAAGCGTCATCCATAAACACAGATCTTGTCTTCTTAAGTTTAGATACATCAACGCCAAAAGAAGCAGAGTAAGAAGCCAAATCACCCCGACCACTGTAGGAAGTATGCCAAATGATACCCATATTAGCGTTTCTAATATTTTTAGCAATATCAGACTTTGCAGGCCAAGCATATACAATAGTATTAGGATGGACTGTAAGGTATCTGACTCCATCAATAGTTTCATATTTTTGATCACCTTTAGTAAAAAGCATATCACCTTGGAGAACTGTTCCTTTAGGAATACCAATACTAGGGAGCTCTTTTAAAGCAACTTTAAGTTTAGCAGCCTTGCCTCCTTTTTCATTGTCAGAAATATCTTTTTGAGTTTTATAAAGTTTAGGATTTTTAGCAAATACAGACTTTGTACCAACAAAAAATTTCCCATCACTAGGATCATATCCTGCAAATAAAGCAGGAGCTCCATCCCATTTAACTGTTAAGTTTGCATGATTTGTTCCAACAGTATTAGCAAAATCTCTAAGAAAATCTATAGCTGCTTGAGCACCTTTATCACCTCTTTCAAAGATATCTTCATCTGCATGAGTCATATGCAAATTTTGAGCTGAATCAGCTGCTTCTAATAAATATTCACTAAAACTTAGCATAATGTATTTATATCTTAGTTTCTGTTTATGTTTTCAATACGACGGCTAACAACATCCCAGTTAATAATATTAAAAGTTTGATTAATATAATTTTCAACATTGTTACCAAAATTAAACATATAAGAATGTTCCCAACAATCAATTACTAAAGCTACATTATCTACAATTCTATTGTTAGGAATAAGATTAACATAACCGCTAGTATTCATAAACACCCAACCATTACCTTGAATTGAATTAGCTTTATCTAAGACTGTAGACTTAAACCTATCTAGAGAACCATATCTTAATTCAATAACATCTAGTAATTTACCAGAAGGGTCGTTATTCAACCTATACTCTCTAATATTCTCAAAATATAATTTATGAAGAAATGAACCTGCTTTATCAAAAGCAAAGTCTCCTATACCTTTATTAAATCTATCAATATGTTGTTTATAGATATGATTGTAATGAAGGTCAAAAGCTTGCTCATGAATAACTGGTTTTAGCTTTGAAATATCATAAGTAATTTTTACTTGCTCAAGCATTTTCATTAGTTAATTCTTCCGCTTGTGCAATAAACTGTTTAGCTTCATCATAAAGTTTTTTAGCTTCTGCTTTTTTTGCTTTTGCTAGCTCAATAAATTCAGCAGCTTTTTCTTCATTAGTTTTTTCTTTTTCTGGTTCTTTATTGCTTGTTTGAATATTAAGAACTGGAAAAGCTTCTTTTACAACAGACAAACTAACATCATAAACTTTAGTTAGAATTTTATCTTTAGCCAAGCAAATCATTTCTGCTTCTTTAGGGTCTACAGCTTCTAACATTTCAATAAAAGCTCTTTCTATTTGAAGAGGTTTCATTTTAAGAGATTGACCTGAACGAACAATAACAGGAAAAATACGAATATATTCCCACAATGAAGCATGATTTGGGCCATCTGGTTCTTGATTTGCATTATAAGGTGGAATACCTTCTGGAACCATAGGAACAATAGAATCACAAAAGTTCATCTTAAGAATTCTATGAAGAGGAGTATGATCGTAATATTTTTGTTGAAGAGTTTTGACTTTTAATTCGTCACTTTTAATATTGCTAATCTCCGATAGAATCTCGAAGACTTGCATGTCCCGCGGTTTGATATTGTTCATAATTTAATCCTTTTCTTACCATTTTCATAATATTATCTGCATCTCTTTGCAGAGTTCTAGGCAAACCTTTTTTAAAGTTTACTAAATCACCATCCGCAGCGATGGCTCTCATTTTTGAAGCTGACATACCTGAAACATCATCAGCATCTGGGTCACGCTCACCAGCTGATACTACATCAATAGTATCAAACGAATAATCTTTACCGTTATATTTGTTTACAAGCTCTCTAAAATTTGTTACTCTATCTGAACCTACAACCAAAACAACCTCATCATATTTTTTCTCTAGCTCTTGAAGTACTTTAATTATAGTATTAGCTCTAGACATTTTTACAATTCTGCCAAAAGCTTTTTTAGCTAGCTTTATTTTATCATTATATTCTAATGGATCTTTTGGAAGCTTATGAGTATGAGATAGATAAATGAGAGGGTCACCTTTATGAGCTCTAGCGACCGCTCTCACTTTATTGACCAGTTTTTCATGTCCGATTGTAGGAGGGTTCATCCTACCGAATGTAAAAACTGCTTTTGACATTAGACAGTGTAATGAGTGTACTTCATTCCAGCAGCAGCGAAATCTGAATCGTCATCATCAGTTGTGATGTACAAATCAGAGTCTGCATCTGACCAACCCATTGAAGTTCTAACTGCTGCTCTACTCATAGGCAAAGCATCAACGATTTCAATTTGACCTTTTGAATCTTTGACACCAATACCAGCTTGAGTAGCATACATTTTAGCTTCGAATGATGGGTCTACACCGTCTACAAATAGAAAATCCGAATCAGATGAAGCCTGAGGTCCACCTGCAGTCGAACGATTTGCGGTTGGTTTAATGTAAGCCATTAAGAGATCTCCTTTTCTTAATAATATTTTGGATCCAATGTATTTATCTTACTTCAAAATCCTGGAGACTTTCTATTAACAACTTCATATGATTCTTAGTAAATAACGTCATAAGACGATTTACACTACCTTTTGCTGGAGCTGCAAAGGCTTCTAATATTTCTTGTTTAAGATAATCTGGACATCTACTTAAGTCTATCATATCTCTATTACGAATAATACGACGAGCAATAGAAGTACCTAAAGCTTCTGGATCTTGCATAAGCATATCCATCTTAGCTTTTCGTAAAGGAGTTTGTCTAGCACCTTCTTCTACAAGCACATCATCTTCTGACATAACATTAGGAATGCCATCACCCATATCCCCTTTAAGTACTTTTACTTCTAAGTCTGTAATAGGATCGACATCAGGTTCTATCCATTTCTTCTGAATATTACTAAACTGTTTAACGTTAGGATATTTTTGTAATTGTACAAAATCTTTATCTGGTGACACAATAACAGAAGGGCTAGGATCTTTCTTAGCTTCTATAATTGTAGCAATAACATCGTCAGCTTCGCAACCTTCAATACGAACACAACGATAAGGAGAGTATTCTTCTACTTCTTCTCTAACATTATTCATCATAGTAAAAATAGCATTCCAATCATGCTTAGATTCTTTACGCTGTTTTTTACGGTTAGCTTTGTATTGAGGAAACGTTTTCTTGCGCCATACATTAGTATGGTCCATAGCAATAATCATCTCACCAAACTCGTCACGAAACTTCTCGTTATATTGACGAATAATATTAAAGATCTGATGACGAACTAGTTCAGGTTGTTCTTGAAAGTCATCTACTCTTACCATAATAGATGACATCGCAATAGATGAATAATCAAGTAATATCAACGTAAGCTCCTACTCTACCGTTCAAATCAGGACAATCAACATATCTATAACCATCTGGGGCATCTATAACATCACCTTCCCATACCGGTATAAAGACATTATTATTATAAGAAAAATCTGGATTTTTTCTTAGCTGAACCTCGATAAGTTTGCCGTTAATATATTCCACATTTACATAAGGTTTATTTCTAAATTGAAATAATAAATGAGGAAATAAAATATCTCTATCAATTACTTCCCATTTTTTCCATTTAGCTATATCATCAGAAGGAATACCAATAGTTGTTCTAACTCTTTTAGCATACTCATAATCTACAGAATAATGAGTTCCTTGAAACCACTCACACCAAAAATATCCAGCTGGTAGATTATCTGTAGATTTATCTATCCAAACTTTTTTAGCTCCTAATCCTAAACCTTGAAAGTTAATAGCAGGTCTTACAATATACCACCCAGGATATAAAACATCTACACCTACCGGGCCGCATAAATAACCTAATTTTCTAGATAATTCTAGTTTATTATATACCCACAACTCTTCAGGTTCTAAATCATAATACTCTTTATTATAATCTGATTGCTGCATCATTCCCAATTTATATCCATGATAGGTTTAGTATCAGTAGATTTACTTTGTACAGCTTCGTTTTGAGCTTCTATGCTTTGAGGTTGATTAGGAAGATCAACTACTCTCATTTTAGCATAATCAACATTTAGTAACCAATTGCGTCTATCTGCAGGATCGCCATATCTATTTTTAAGCTGAGTAAATCTAATAAGACCTTCATCTCTAAGCTTATCGTTAGTAGTCATAGCAAAGAAATAATCAGCAGTCATAGGAAGACCAAACGATTCAGATACAGAAGTAATCTCTACATCAGCATCGCTATAACCAGTTCTATTAGTCTGAGTAGCAGTCAGAACAGGTACATCAAACTCCATAGAAAGAGCTCTAAGCTCTTCTGCAGTAGACTTTATCTGTTCATATGAGCTAGCATTCTTGCCAGTATTCATAGATGCACAAATATTAAGATAATCAACACAAATTAGATCAGGAGTAAAGTCTTTCTTCATCTTTAACTCTTTAAGTAAAGCTCTAAAATGACCTGCATGAGCTGACTTGGTAGGATATTCTTTTACTACTAACTGACCTTTAGTTTTCATCTTAAGATTATCAAAACGTTTTAGAAAAGAGTCTTTAGCTATAGTCTCTAGCTCTTCTCCTGCTAAGTTAAGCAAGTTCTGGTCAACACGCTGAGCTATTTTTTCCTCAGCCATTTCCATAGTAATGTATAGTACGTTATGACCTGACTCTACTAAGTTAGAAGTCATAGCACACATAAAAAGAGATTTACCAACACCAGTGCCAGCCATAATAACACCTAGAGTCTTAGAAGGAAAACCACCTCTAAGAATATAATCTAAATGTTCGAGACCAGAAGGTATCTTAAGCTCTTTACGATTATAAAATTCCCAGCGCTCATCAGCTTCATCGATATAATCGTGACCTACAGATTTATCGAATGATGTAGAAATAGCTTCTGTTAACAGCTCAGGTAGAGCTGACATAGGTGTCTTCTTATCTTCACCACCAATAACGTTAACAGCCTTATAAACTGCATTTACAATAGCTCTTTCCTGACACCATTGCTCTGTCTTATTAACTAAGAAGTCTACTTTAGAGATAGGTTCTACATCAGCATCTAGTAGCTTCATAGACTCATTATACAAAGCTTCTGTGAGATCATTACGAGATTCTAACTCAATCTTAATAGCTGCTGAGTTAGGAGCATTATTATAGCTACCGTAATACTTGTAAATCTCTTCGAATATTATACTTTCATGCTTATCAGTAAAATATTCTTTTGTAAGGAAGGGTAATACTTTCTGACAATACTCATCACTTTTAAGTAGATTATATAGAATACCTTTTCTTAGCTCTGGTGAGTCGACTGCCAACGTTGTAAATCCTCTTTAGTATTAATCTCTGCTGTTGCATCACTAGTATGCACTACACCTATTTGATAACCATTCTGTAACCATCTAATCTGCTCTAATGACTCTACCATTTCAGGCTCATATACAGTAAGATGATTATAAGCCATTAAAGCAGATTTTTTATATGCATATATACCTAAATGCCAATCACCGTATCCAACCATTCCTCTTCCAAACCATTGAGCAGTCATTAGATTATGAGCTACTTTGACAAAATTAGGATCTTGTCTATGTTTATCATATCTAAAATCTTTTTCGTCTGTGAAATGAGTATAGACAGTAGCTACATCATAATTTAACAGTCTACCAATAAGCATATCAAACACAACCGGAACATCTATCATATCTCCTTGCACGTTAATAAAATTATCATAATCTAACTGTTCAGCTGCTTCAGCTACTCTAGCTGTACCATTCACACAGTCTTCACTTGTCATAATAGCTTGATTAGGAAATAACGCAGCTATTCTTTTACTATCAGTTGCTACATAGACATCTTCTTTATTATGAAAACAACAACACCAATGATGTACTCTTTGAATAAGGTTATGTTCTTTTGTAACCTTAGCTAACATTTTTTCTGGAAATCTTGTTGATTCAAGTCTTGCTGGAATTATTACTGCTGTCTTCATTATTAACCGTCTCTGTTATAATATCTCTAATAATTGAACCTGATAACTTTTCAAACGAATTGATATCTTCTGGTACGTCACCTAAAAATTCTGTAGTAAATGTTAAAAGACCATCATCGTTTTCTAACTTCATATCTACAGGACGCCATACAGTGTTTTTAAACTTACCGGTTTTAATTCTTATCCATTCACCCCCGTTAGGATCTTTAAATGGCTCAAAGTTCTTCGGATTCGGTTTCATCTTCTACCTCCTCTGGTTCTTCAATTACTGCTCTAACTTCACTGATTGAGAAACGCTTCTTAATAGCATCTGCAAAACCTGCTTTGAAGACTGGAAGCCAAAACTCAGCAGTATCAGTATCTTTACGACGTTTCTTTTCTGTAATAACTTCTCCAGTAGAAGGGTCAATACCTTCAAACCATCCATTAGCAGGCTTTTGAATCCAGCCAATCTCAATACCTACATCTAATAGACCGGACCATTTATTAATACCACCTTCCCAAGAGATAGAAAGAGGTAATCTAGTCTTCTCTCGTACAAAACGTGACTTATCTACACCAATCATAAAGTTATAACCAGAAACTTCTTTGCCGTCTTTCTCTTGCTGACGACCCATAAAGAAGATCTGATTAGCAGAATAGTAGATACCTGTACCACCAGACATAATCTCTTTAGGGAACAAACCAATCTCTTGATATGTATGGTTGATAACTAACATAGGAATATCCCTAGTAGTAAGATAAGGAGTACAAATACGAAATAGAGATTTAAGAGCTTTAGCACGAGACATATCTGCTACAGATTTTTCGTTAAGAGCATCTTCTAGTTCTTTCTTAGACGCTAAGTTACCTACAGAGTCAACTACAATAACAATTTTATCACCTCGTTCAATATTCTCTAATTGACGAGTAATATCAAACTTAAGCTGTTCTACATGCTCTACAGGAGTATGAAGTACTCGCTCTGGGTCTACATTCATAGATTTAAGATATTCCGGAGTAATACCGAACTCTGTATCATATAGTAGACATACAGCGTCGCTATATTTTTTGAGATAAGCACCTGCCATAAGCAGAGCGAGATTAGATTTAAAGTGCTTAGATGGACCAGCAATAACGGTTAGACCAGGAGTCAAACCACCATCTACTGAACCAGACAACGCAACGTTCAAAATAGGAACGTCTGTTGGACACATATCTTTTTTATTGAATAGTTGAGATTTAGACAGAACCTCAGACTGTTTAACCGTTGAAGTTTTCTTCAACTTACTTAGTAAGTCAGACATATTTTCTCCTAGCTGTTTTACATTACAGGCGCTACCTGATATTATATTTATTCTTCGAACTTTTTTTCTACTTCTTTAATATGCTTACATTTACGATAAGCAATACAATTACATTCAAAGCCCCAATCAGTCATTTCTACTTGATACTGATCACCTTTAGAGCCTGTAACAGGCCAACGGACACCAACTAAATGATGTCCGCGAGTTTCTATATTTTCTGCTTTATGAGCCATATCACACCTCCTATATTATTATAGGAGTAGTATATGATATTTTCTATTGTACAGGAATTAATCCTTGATCAGCTAAAGGACCTTCTGCATGAGACATTTTCTTAAACATAGAATCAAATGCTTCAATACCAGGAATAATTCCAATGTGTTCTTTCTTTATATAATAGTATAACGGGCGAGATATACCGTAAGAGCCATCTGCAATAGTTTCAAATTCTGGCTTTACTCCATCAATTGCAACAGCTTTTACTTTATCTCTATTCATATCTAAGAAAGAAAAACCAAATACAGCAAAACGATCGTCATCAGCTTGTAGTTTTTCTATAAGTAAATTATCGTTTTCACCCATTTGTACTACATGCTCATCTGTTCTTACAGCAGTACACTCTTTCTTAGCAACTTTCTTATCTAACTTATATACTTTACGACATACATTATGCATAACTAATTCTACAAAAGCATCTCTTGTACCTGAAGTTGTTGGAGGAATCATAATATCAATATCTTTATTCGGAAGTGATGGATTGATATCAGACCATTTTTTATAAGGGTTAACTACAAATTCAGTTCCATTCCATACATTATATGCAACAGCTTTATAAATTTCTTCTTTTGTTAATGCTACTGTTTCTGCTGCATTTGATTGAGAAAATGTAATACCATCATAACCTAAAAGTCTTTCAATAGGAGTTACTCCTCCTTTTGCACATAACTCTAATTCTGTTTTCTTAATAGCTCTAGAAGAGTTTGTAATATCAGGAGTATTAGTTCCTACTCCTTTACAAAACATCTTGATTCCACCACCAGAACCTGTTGATTCAATAACTGGTGATTTAAATTCTGTTCTTTGGCCAAATTTTTCAGCAACGGTTGTTGCAAAAGGAAAAACCGTCGAAGATCCGACGATTGAAATAGTATCTCTAGCATATGCTTGGGATGAAAGCAACATTGCTGCTAAAATAATTGATAGTCTTTTCATTGAAATCTCCTATATTAAAAGACATAATATTTAAAGAGATTAATTGGAAATTCATAAAACTTTAATATGTTGTTAACCTGGGTTTCTGTAAAACGATTGAGGTATATCTACTATTTCTTTTACTTCTATTTTATCACACTCACAATATACACATACATCGTTTATACATTGATCACAATCTGGTTGATAGCAGTGACATCCATGACCACATTTTTTACAAGTCCTAGGTTCTCCGTACATAAATCCTCCTAAAAAAATAAGGAGCAGTTACCCACTCCTTATATTTATTTTAACTTAATGAGTCATTTTCTTCTTCAGTATATGGCCACATTAACTTTGTACCTTTTTAAGATATCTACTAATGATTAAGATAGTTCTTGGATTCATTAGTATCTAGTCCCATATCCCTGTACTTCTGCATTGAGTCTACGCTCTAGTTCTGCAAGAGTATATTGATATTCTCTATACTTCAGAGGAGTTTTATCTGAAGTAGGAGTTTCCATTGCGAAAATCTTCTTGAATAAACTAATCATTTTTGTAATACTCCTTCAAAGTTTTTTCATTTAGAATTGCTAGAATACCAGCATAATTTTCGTTTGGGTACTCGTGTCTCATTAGATGAGCTAACCTTTGATTGGCTTCAATTTGCCTTGAAACCATAATAGCTCTTCCTAGCGAAGACATGTGGCCTGTCATCCATGCAAAAATTGTTGCAATGAATCCAGTTTTAAGTAGAGTGTAACCTCTCAGTGCTAGTGCTGTCATTTGAAATCCCCTTTGTATCAGCATTAATTTTGATCATTTGGGGACGCTTTTCTTCTGGAAGGACTACTTCTAATCCAATAGCAAGAATTCCATCCTCGAGTTTAGCTCCGACTACCTCCGTATATTCGGACAGTCTGTATGACTTTTTAAATTTGCGAGCTGAAATACCTTTATGAACATACTTTTCAGGCTCTCTACGACGTTCGCGAGCTCCTTCTACAGTAAGAATATGGTCTTTCAATTCAATTGAAATGTCATCTTCTTTGAAGCCAGCTACAGCTAATTCAAGCACATATTGCATCTCACCTTCTTTCACAACATTGTGTGGTGGATAAGTATCCTGTGCGTGTTTTGTAATGTGATCTAGTTCATTAAAGATGTGATCGAACCCTAGGAAAACATTCCTAGGAAAAGCAAAATTTCCTGTCATTTATACCTCCATATTTGGACAGTTAAAAAGTGACCCGATTATCGGCGTCAATTTATTTATAATGGCACTTCTGTTGCCAGGTAGTACCCACCCCGCTAATCGTACTTAAATCGACTAGGCTATTGCTGCAAGAGCCTGAGCACTTGAGGAAGATACTTCTCTCTTTGTGCTAAGGATTGAAGCGAAAGTAGACTTGCGTTTTGCAGTTACTTTTAATGTACTTAATCTACGTATACCTTTACTACGTCTGTCGATCCTATTTCGGCCCCATGCAATTACATGCAAAGATCTTCATATTTTGTTGTATGAGCTCTATGAAGACTTAAATCTCTAGAACCTACAGCAAAAAACTTTTTTATCCAACTCAAAAACATATATACTCCATGTAATTTGGTGGAGCCGTCGGGTACTGCCCCCGAGTCCAGCCCGTTTATTCTATACACGATCATCAATCTTGTACGGTATATTTATTATAACAACTTAAATAAATACTTTATGAGAAAGCGAAAAAAAGCACTACCTAAAGTGCATAGAGTATATTGTACTTATTTCCCAGACGGTAGATATTATATTGGTTATTCTGGCAAACCAGATAAACAATTCGAAAAGTACTTTGGTTCATCTTCTATTGTAAAAGAATATGAAGGGCAATTAACTAAAGAAGTTATAAGAGAGTTTAATTCTAAAGCTCATGCAAAAATGCAAGAATTTTTGCTACAGTGGAAATTTAGAGATGACCCGCTCTGTTTAAATGATATGTTAAACATAAGATTAAGAGCGAGTCATCTCTCAAGTTTTAAAGAATTACAGGATTGGTGTCCAACATCCCCTCAGCAGCTTCAATTTTGTCTTGACGATCAGCAATAGTTGCTAATAAAGTATCAATCTCTTCTGCGTGCTGAGGATGCTCACCAATGCCTACGCTATTATTCATATAGATACGAATAGTAGCCTGAGCAACTGCAATCTCACCTTCATATTGTTTAATTAAAGCTTGCAACATTTCCATTATGCAGCATCCTTTTCATAAGTACCCCAGCTTCCTTCCATGTTAGAAACTGAATATTCTGTAACTCTTTTTTCAAAAAAGTTATCGTGTGAAGCGCCATTGAGAACCCAATCAAGCCATGGAATAGGATTATCTTTGACGTTAAATTTAGGTTTCATACCTAATTGTAGAAGTCTTCTATCAGCAATATGTCTAATATATTGCTTAACTTCTTTTTCAGTAATACCTTCAATAGCATTACCTTTAAAAGCCAGTCTAATAAACTTATCTTCTAAAGCAACAGAATCTTTAGACATTTGATAAATTTTTGATTTTAATTCATCTGTTACAATGCGAGGGTGTTCTTCACAAAATGTTCTAAACACTTTTGCATTTCCTTGAACATGCATAGATTCATCACGAATAGACCATTCAACAATAGTACCCATACCTTTCATCTTACCATAACGCTGGAAGTTAAGTAGCATTACAAAAGATGCAAATAATGACATACCTTCATTGAATACTGATTGAGCTAAAGCAAGGGCAAGACCTGTATGTGTAGAGGTATTGTTATCTTGCATAAATTCAATTTTATCTGCCATTTCTGAGTACTCTAAAAACTTATGAAAATCTTCTTCTGGTAGACCTAACGTATCGTTTAGTAAGGCATATGCTCTTTGGTGTACACCTTCTCTGTTAGCAAAAGAAGCTAACATATTTCTAATCTCATTATTTTTAAATCTAGGAATTAAAAAATCATGATAATTTGCTCCCACTTGTACGTCTGATTGTGTAAATAATCTCAATACATGAGTAATAAATTCTTTTTCTTCTTCGCTAAGTTTTGTACGCCAATCTTGAACATCTTCTGAAAGCTCAGCTTCGTCTTCTACCCAATGAATTTCTTCATGTTTTTTAACCAAATCTACAGCCCAAGGATATAGAAAAGGTTTATAAGTTTTAGATTCCTCTAACATTGACATTTAATCACCTTTTTTAGTTGAAGTTTTCTTCGCAGGTTTATCATCAACTACTACTTGCTCTTCAAGAGCTTGAATACGTTGATCCATTCTCCAAATAACAGATGCTAACTTTGCAAAAGATCCCTTGTCAGGACTACCTCTTAAAGTAACTCTGTCTAATTCTTGTTGTAATTCATCTGTATATGTAGACATATTGTTCTCCTTATCCTTCACACGCTCTACATTCGTCACCTTCTTCCATTGTGACATCATCATGTAACATAGCCATAAGTTCTTCATAGCCTCCTACATAATTTCCATTATAGTAAATTTGCGGAACAGTTTTTACATCTCTGCCTGTTACCTCTGCAGCAGTCTTACCAATCTCTTTGAGATTAATAAACTCAAACTCAATGCCTCGCATTAAGAATTCTTCTTTAGCCATTTCACAGAACGGGCAGTCGTCTTTCCCGTATATGACTGTACCTTTGTAGTCTTCAAGAGCGATCCTCTCGACTTTATCTGCAACAGTTTCTGCACGGCTTTTTGCTTCTGTCCGTAAGTAATATAAACCTTTGAGCCCTTTTTCCCAGGCGCTAAGATGTACTTTATTAACATAGGATTTCTGGCTTCCTGCAGGGAAGAAAAGATTAACAGACTGACCTTGGCATATAAATCTTTGTCTCTCAGCTGCATGTTGTACAACCCACATTTGATCGAGTTCTTGAGCAGTCTTAAATACACTCTTTTCCTTATCCGATAAGAAATTGAGGTGTTGCACAGAACCTTTGTTTGTAATGATTGATGACCAAGTCTTATCATTATCTTTTTCATATTTCGCTAACACCTTTTTTAAATGATCATTTTTAACAAGGAATGATCCTGCTCTTGTTCTGTGTGTAAATGCATTAGCTTTTAACGGCTCAATGCTAGGGCTAGTAGAAAGAATGATACCACTAGAGGCGTTGGGAGCGATTGCAAGTAAGTGCGCATGTCTAAGACCAGTTCCAATACCATCAGGATATTCTCCTCTTTGTTGTGCTAAAAGTTTTGACTGTTTTACAGCTTGATCTTTGATATTATCAAATATCATGATATTTTTTACTGACGCTGATTCTGATTCCCATGGAATTCCGTTTCTTTGTAAATATGAATGAAACCCCATAGCACCTAATCCTATTGATCTTTCTCTTTCAGCTGAGAATTTTGCTCTGGAGATTGAGTCAGGGGCATTATCAATGAAATACTGAATAACGTTATCGAGCATAGTGATAATATCCTCGACAATAGTCGTATTTTTCCATTCATCATATAGTTCCAAATTAAGAGACGAAAGGCAGCAGACTGCAGTACGTTCCGAACTTGTTGGAAGATGTATCTCATTGCAAAGGTTAGATCCATGAATTTTTAATCCTAGATTTTTTAGGTTGGAAGGAAGCGCGTTGTTAGCAGTGTCAATAAAATTAAGATATGGTTCTCCGGTTCGAAACCTAATCTCCAAAATTCGTTCCCATAATTTACGAGCATTAACTGTCTCCTTTACTGAATTGTCTTTTGGATCTTTAAGATGCCAAGGTTCATTGTTAAACACACAATGCATAAACTCATCTGATATGTTAACTGCATTATGTAAATTTAATGCTTTTCGTTGAACGTCACCGGTAGGAATTCTCATATTAATAAATTCCATAATATCAGGATGAGAGACATCCATATAAGCAGCGTATGAACCTTTACGTGTTCTTCCTTGTCTATAAGCAATCATATCAGCATCTACTGTATGTAAAAAAGGCATAGGTCCAGGAGCAATATCAGATACTGTACGGACATCAGACCAATGCCCACCTACACCTCCACCGTAAATAGAAAGCCAGCGAAGTTCAGAGCTATGACTAGTAAGACCCTCTAAAGTATCTGGTACATAAGTAAGAAAACATGAAATAGGAAGACCTTTATCTTTTTTCTTACCATTTGGAGCATTAGATAACACTGGAGATGCGAACATAAAATATTTTTTGCTAACATACTCATATAAACGTTGAGCTAATTCATGATCTGTTTCACCATTAAAAGTTGCCCAAGCTGTAGAAGCTCTTGCATACGCGTCTTGAGGTGATTTTTCATGCTCTAACATATAAAAATCTTCTAACATTCCTACCGCGTAATCAGTTAGAAGATTATCTTTATTATAATCAACTTTTAAATTATTACCCATTTACTTTTTTCCATGCATTAAACTTGATTTTAGCTGCTAAACCAGCGTAGGTATTTTGTTCAATCACAGATTGAACATTAATACCTTTTAGTATCATGTCGTTTATGTCTTTTTCTTTAATATGATCTGGCCAAACAACTGTCGCAAAACCTCTATCAATATATCTCTCCACCTTATCAACAATTTGCTTGTTCCGTGGCTCGTTATCAAAGCATAGGACAGCGTTTGAGTTGTATTTATCAGATAAGCCATCAGATCCAGCCATTGCAATACAATTTTTTAAAAATAAACTGTCTATAGGTCCTTCAACACAGTAAAAAGTTTTACTCATATCGACTTTATCTTGACCGTATAGTTTATCTTCATCTTTATCAAACATTAAGGTAATATATCTTGGTTCAGAACCATCTAAAGCTCTACCTTGAACTCCAAACAACTTATTATCTTTATTTTTAAGAGGAAGTACTAGTCTCTTAGATGGTCGAAGCGAAACTTTGGCATACCTAGCAATCTCTGCAAAGTCATCACAGTAATAAAGATCAGAATAAACGCTAGAAGGGATGCTTCTATCCCGTACATAACGTATGCAGTCATGGTCACTAGGAAGATCAGATAAGCTCTGACAATTAGATAAGATGCTGCTAAAGTTGATATCGACTTTGTTAAAAGACCGTTCACTCCTAGACCCATCACTATCCATGTTAACATTTTTTACTACCTTTTCATAACTTATATGTCTTTGACAGTGATGACATAAAAACATTTTTTCATCTTGATAAGTGTAAACGAAAGATTCTCGTTTACAATAGGGACAACTTCCCTGCATCACTGATTCACTTAGTGTCTTGAACATACAGATATTATATCTATCTGTCTAATATTTTTCTGAGATCTTTGCGTCTTTTGATTTTTTTATTACCAAGAACAGGGTCTATTCCAGCCATTCCTGTAGCATTTACTTGAGCATTTGTTCCTGCCCCAGAAAAAGCACCGCCTAAAGCAGCTCCTGAAACCATGCTTTCAGCCATAGCTTCTTCCCAAGCGTCCATAAAACCTTCTGGGGTTGATAGGTCATGTTTTATAGGAGGAATAATGTTATGATCAGCCATTTTTTCTAATAATAAATCAGATGTTTCTTTATTTGACTGTTGTTCTACATGTTCTTTAAGAAGAGCAAGAGCAGCAACATAAGTAGCTAATTGGGTTTTACCACCAGGTACTTTAGCAAGTAATCTTTTAAGATTAAACACCATTCTATCTAAAAGAGTAATTGTCTTTTTTTGATTTGCTGTTCTATCACCTGGTTTAATAAGAATTGAACCATTTTTGTCAATGACACCTGCTTTAAACGCAGCAGTTTTATTAAAAGGCGTTACAAGCTTTTTAAGAATTCTAAAAATAATAACTGTATCAACAACTGAGTTAACGCCCATTATCCATCTCTTTTAAATTCTTAGCAGTGTACAAATCGAATTTAATATTAGACATTTCATTAGGAAGTAAATATCCAAAATAATTTAAAACTGTTTTCATTACACTCTTTTCTTTTTCTGTTATACCGTACATTAAAATATTTTTAGCTGCAGATAGTTCAAAACTATTTGTAAAAACTAAAATATGATTACATAACAATCTTATATTTTCTGACTTTTCCGCTGCAAATTTTTTTGTCAGTTTTTTCGCAAGTTTGTGTCTATTTAAATCTTCTAAAAATTCTTCTTTACTTAAACACGATACTGATCTGTAGTACTTAGCTGCGTAAATCTCCAAATTACTTTCGTTCAGATCCATCATTTTTTACTGTAATTTTAGGCTTTAAATTAAGCTTTTCTTTTTGACCAGAAACTTTAATAGGAACAGCTTTGGGGTCTGCTTCTACATCATCCACATCTTTTTTACCAACAGCTATTTGAGATCCAGGAGCTGCAGCAGGATCTACAGGAGGAGTAGGAGGAGGCATATCTTCAGGAGCCGGCATTTCTTCTCCGGAAGTATCATAATGTGTTTCTGTAGCGGAACCATCAGCGTTCTTTTTTACTTCTTTAGAAATCTTTTTTTCTTTTTTCTGTTCTTTAGATGTATCAGTCTTATCCTTACCTCTAGAAATTTCTGCTCCGTCATTAATCTTTTCAGATAAAAAATCTCTAAAGTTAGCTAAAGAACCAAATTTTTTTACAATATCAATATCCATTTTAATCCCTTTTAGGCAACATACTAATAATTTTTTCCTGAATAGCTTTTGCCCACCACGGTTGTGGAAAATTCCAGCCAATAAAAGCTCCAATTGCAATCCAAAGTAAAATATTCATTTTACAATCTCCTTTTATCTATTTATTATGAAAAGAAATCTTCTAGTGTATTTTGCTTTTCTGGAGTCCAACCAATAGGAGAAAGAATAATATCCATAGGTTCAATTATAGCTTTAGCAAACTGCTTCTCATAATCTATGTAAGAAGAAAAGCTAAACTCTTTAGGAACAGTGTGATTAAAAGATAACACATTAGTACCAATATTATTAGGTTCTCTGAGGTAAATAAACTTTCCCTTTTCTCCATCTTTCATAGTTTCCCAGTCTTTTTCTAAGTTATATTGTTTAAGCAAACGATTAAACTGAATAGCACCTCTAATATGTGGAGGTGTACCTTTAGCAAAACCTGATGATTGAGTCATTTTAGTAATATTATTCATAGTTCTAGGAAACGCTATATCTTCAAACTGCATATTTACAAACTTATCTTTAAAGTTAGCAATATATTCTTGTACAGTTTTTTCATCTTCTAATAGAGTAAGTCTTATCATAGTAAGCAAAGCATCTCTACAAGATTGAGGAGTTGAAGAACGAATAGCATCTAAGCCTTGAATCTTAAGCTTAGGTTTATCTGGAGGCATACGTACACCTTCCATATCCCATACACACATAGCATATCGCTTCTTAGCAGTCCAGAAAGCAGAAGATGCAATAGCTTCTCTTTCCATAACCATTTTTTGATCGTATGCGTTAAGATACTCTTTTGTATCTTGCCAGCCAGCTTCAAGTACTTTCTGTACCTGCTCTTTAGCAATCTTATCTAAGATATCTACAATTTCATCCTTACTTTTATTAGAAAAGAATTTTTCTACGAGAGGCTGACAATTGAGATAGTTAGAATCAGTATCAATAGCGATAATATAGTCTACATCTTCTGTCTGTAGAACTTTATTCATCCACTTATTAATCTCACGTTCAGCAATCTGAATAACTAACTGACCAGATAGTGTAATAGACTTACCAATACGTTGATCATACCATCTAAAATACTTGTTAACAAACGCGCCATAGCCCGAGTTTAGTAGAATCTTAATCACGTATTGACGTAGATTCTCAAGTGAATCGTCTTTACCTTCTCTTTGTTTTTGTAGCATAGCTTGCTTGATTACTTTACGCTCATCATACAATCTACGCATTAGACGTGGTATTACCCCTTCAAATTCATTGGAGAACGCGTATCCCGACCCACATACTGACAATCCTTTAGGTGCTTTAAACTTCTCTTTAGACAAGAATTTTTGCACTCGTTCCATGTCACCTTCCATGGGCCAGACTTGCTGTTCAGGTCTAAACGTTTCTGGAGAAATATTAAACTGCATAATAAGATGAGGATACAGAGAGTTTAAGTCAAAAGACATGCACCAACCATGTTTACCTACTTGAGGTTCTTTAACATGACCACCTGGAATGTTACCTGAAGATTCTGCAGTTGTAATATGAAAGTGAGGAATAATTCTATCTTTTTGTAGCTCTTTATTGATAAGACTATCCCAAGTTCTAACAGTAGAATTGACTTCTCCGTAATTAATACAAGCCATATACGCAATCATAATTTGCGCGTCAATAAGACCTAGTTTCTCATCGAGACGTTTAACCAAGTTAACATCCTGAATATTATAGTCAATAAACTTTTGAAAGTTTTCTATATACAACATATGTAAACCTGATACTTCAGAGTAATCAAGCTTACGTTCGCCTAGTTCTACAGAAGCGATGAAGTCTAATCTATATGATTCTTGAATCTTAGTTTTACGATAGCGTTCAATGTAATCAATCTGGTCTACACCATCGATAGTAACAGCTATCTCTTCGCCTCTAGATGTTTGAATGTGACGTAGAGATGCTCTTCCCCACGGTGAAAGCTTATGACCTCCAATACCCATATTTTCTAGCCTGTTGTACAGATAAGGAAAGTCAAACTTTTCTATATTCCATCCAGTAACAATATTAGGTGTGTACTTATTCCAGTATTGTAGAAATTTTGACAATAAATCAGTCTCAGTCTTGCATTCTACATAAACAACTCTTGAACGAATATCTTCAGGTAGTATTGATTCTGCTTCATTCCATTTACCATGACCAAAAGTAATAAATTTATCTACTTTAGAGTCATGAATACATATAGCTGTAACAGGGTATGCAGCATCTTTAGCTTCTGGAAAACCTTCGTTAGAAAAAACCTCAATATCTATATTAAAGACTCTCAGATCTTTCTTATTCCATTTGTTAACAGCATCACCAAAATTCTCTAGCGAATACTGAGATTCAAATCTAGGAAAGCCATATACTTTAAGATTAGAGTCCTTATGTTCAGCAGAGAACTCCCAAGCTTCATTCATATTAGTAAAGTCAATAGGTTTAAGATTTTTACCATAAAGAGATTTAAAACCATAATCTTTATGATGCTCTATATACAGAGTAGGTTCGTAACGTACTTTGTCACGAACCTCTTCTCCGTCTCTAACACCTCTAATTAAGAGCTTGTCACCTCGACGAACAATATTAGTATAATAATCCATACCTTTATTATAATCTAATCAGAGAGCTTTTTACCGATAGTGTAATTTTGTTTAAGGGTGTATTCATTTTTCTTTGAATAAGGAACGATTTTAATTTTGCTTAATGAGCTAGGTTCTGCTTTATCTTTTAACACAATAGAACATAACCCCCATTCTTGTAAGAGTTTGGCTATAGCATTTCTTCTTTGTATGTCTTCTTCAGTAATACTAGATCTATCTACACCATCAATTTTAAATAGTTCTTTAAAATGACAAATATAATATTTGCCTCTTTTATGAAACAAATGACAAGTTTGAACTAATTTTTTATCTCTTGATGAAATGCCAATCCTAGTTAAAGTCTCGACGATTTTGAGGAAGTCATCTTTTTCTCGCAATCGCACCTCTAATAAATTATTTAACATTTTTATCTTCCATAATTAAGAAGACCCGCTAGATTATTTATTTTCTTCCTTTTCTAGTTTCATACCAAACTTTAATTTGTTTCATTTGTTTTGGCTGTAATATCTTTTCATATTGCTTAGCAACTTTATATGAAACTTTAAAATACTCCATAATCATTTGAGTATCTTCTGTTTTCATCTTTTTAGCCCATTTAGCAAAATAATTTTTTTTAGGTAAGCTATAGTAATAGAAATCGAATTGTGCTTGTTCTGGTAGTTCAGAATATTTATTCATTTCATTGGCATACAATACCGTTTCTTGACTTTGACTAAAACCAAGATTTGTGAGAAATGGATTATAACCATCTAAGTTATTAGGATAACTTTTTTTAGAAATATAATTCATATAAACAAAAGGTGATTCACTTTCAGGTTTTGAATCATACTCTTGCTCTTTTTGTATTACATTACCAAACAGGTCAATTTCCATTTGTTAACTTAACCCATGTTTTGTGTAGAATATAAAACCATACCCCGTTTATGCAAGGTTCGACTAAGGCTACAACTCCTGCTTCCCATATGGTTGATCCTGTTAACCAATATACTACATTCATAGCAATTACTACATGACCAAGTGTATATACTACAGCAAGAGTTAAGCTGTTTTCGTTAATAATTTTTTTCAATAGTCTAAAAATACCTTCTTTTATTTCCATTTTACACTCTTCATTATCTCTACAACAAAAGCTGCTAGATTTATCTCTTGAGAAGCTACGAAAGCTGCTCTATGCTGATATTCACCCATAATTAAGATAAGTTCAGGTATAGATGCAGAATCTACTAAACTAGATATATTAGTATATAGTTCACTAAACAACACATCAGGATCAGGGTTGTCAGCTATCCATTGCCGACACGACTTAAAGTCTTTCTTCTTTATAAACTGTACGAGAGTTTTTACTTTAGAGCTATCAACGACAGATAAGATACCTGTATCAATATTTCCTGAAATATTAGCATATCGTTGAAGTTCGTTTAAACATCTACGATTATCAGGAAAGTATCGTTTTATAACTTCTAAGATAACTTCTGTATTAAACTCTACTTGCTCATTATTAAGTATAGATATTACTCTTTTAGCAAACTCAGCTTGTAACTTAGGTAGTTCACTTTTATCTATAGTAAAGTCAACTACCGAACAACGAGAATGTAAAGGTTGAATAATCTTAGCTTTAAAATTACAAGTAAGTATAAAACGGCAAGATGAAGAGAAGGACTCAATCAAATTGCGGAGAGCAGCTTGTGCTTCGGGTGTGATGTAATCCGCTTCATCGAGAATCACAACCTTCACCTTGCCGTTAGTCGACATGGTAGAAGCAAAAGATGACACTTGCTGTCTTACCATGTCGATACCGCGCGATTCTGAGCCGTTAATGATAATATAATCACAATCTAGTTCATTACAAAGAGCTCTAGCTACTGAGGTCTTACCAGTACCTGCCCCACCAGAGAGCAATAGATTAATGATTTCTCCTTTATCTCTAAGAGT
>Ga0070746_10000288_pt1 | contig 29546 bp, 25 predicted proteins | sample VirMetDEL_Mar_21_FD_77016 | JGI IMG/M metagenome (GOLD analysis project Ga0070746, IMG submission 77016) | Aqueous microbial communities from the Delaware River and Bay under freshwater to marine salinity gradient to study organic matter... | ecosystem: Environmental > Aquatic > Marine >...
GCTGAGCGGAACAACGATGACCCCGCCACCTACGGCATCAAGATGAACTTCCACCACGGACGTGGATGCATCTACATGAACCTGGTCCGTGTTGAGTACATGAAGAGCCGTGCATTGGACATAGCAGAGAACGACAGCGTTCAGTGTCCGTCTGTCATCTACAGCTTCGGTCGCAACGAAGAGCCCTTCCGCATCACGCTCGACAGCGAGGGTCGATCCCCGTACCCACAGGATGAGGCGGGGCGCGCTGAGGAGGAAGCGGGGTACAACCGCGAAACCACAGAGGACGCGGCGATGCTGTTCCAAGACCTCGGCTTCACATCCGAGAAGGGTACAGACCCTACGGAAAAGAAGGATTCGCTTGACGATTGGCTGGACGCCAACGTGAGTTTCGAGGGCTGACACCCTCATGATGCGAATGGTTGGCCCCTGTGTGTCTGGGGGGTCGGAGGGTTCGAGTCCCTCCCGCATCACACCTGTTGCCTACGTGTCAGAAAGAGGGGCAACACTCGTCAGGGGCTGACACCCCATGGATGAGCGGCGTGAGAGGTAGCCCCCGACTGGACGTGTCCGACGAATGGGGTAAGGTCGAAATCTCCTCACATGGTAAGTGCCGAAGGTGTACCAAACTTACCACCCATACCCCCATAGCTCAACGGATAGAGCATCGGTTTCCTAAACCGCAGATAGAGGTTCGATTCCTCTTGGGGGTACAAACATTTAAACACTCACAAACACAAACACTCACAGACATGAACGAAGACGCCGTGCTATACAAGCTGGTTCTGTGGCCCGAATCACAGACATACATGGATGAGCCGTGGTTCGACGAGGAGGCATTCCTCGCCATCGACGCTTTTGGCGAATCCCAAGCCTACTTCATTCCAATACAATACACATGAGCTACTACGAATACACGAAGACAGACCTGCTCACCCCAGAGCAACGCAAACAATTCGAGGCCATTGATGAATGGTGTCTCGACAGCAATTTCGTTGAGCGCCTGTGGTGTCTGCTCGATCATGACATCACCGACACGCTCGATGATGACGGCACGGAGATGGAGAACTTCAGGGGGGGCCTTGCAGAGTTTTGCTTCGGGTGGGTTATGGGAGAGAAGATGCCCGACATCAAAAACAAGTAAACACTCACAAACATGAGCACATTCAAACAAGAGCGCATCGACGGAGTAGTCCGTGAGATTGAGCGCAAGAGTCTGCAAGAGATTGCATTCATTATCCTGACCGAACGCTTCGAGAAGAAGATTTCGATGTACGAGGCCGAATACCTGGATCACCTCGCCGATGCCCTGCGCGATGGGGAGATGTTCAACGAGATGCAGTTGATGCAAGAACTCTACGAGAACCCGAAGAAAGAACTCATCCAACGATACATGAACCAATGATTAAAGAATACCTGAACAACATCGACAACCCGTACCCAAACGAGACGTTCACAGCGGCACAGGCTATCGAGGCGGTCAACCGACTGCTTTGGTCTGAGGACGTAGAGGACGACGACTTCGAGGACGCAAAGGTAATCAAGGCGTTCCTGGTGGGTACACTCCCGAACATCCCTGCCCCTGTCAAGCACAGCAAAACAATCCCCGTCATGGAAACCACGATCGAAGGCGCACAGAAGCGCATCGTCAAGGCCATCGAATGGATGGAATGGTTTATTGAGGCAATGAAAGATAAGGACTCCCCCATCCCGTCTTCGTTGCGTACTACGGCTACCAACCTCGAATACATCGGGGTCTTCCTCGACTCCGTGGAGGACGAGATGGCCGCCATCAGCTCCTCATGCAACTCCCTGCATGCCCGCTACGTCGAGGCCGTCAGGGAGGTTGAGCGGCTGAAGAAAGCAAACCTCAACAACCTACACGCCGCACATGATAACCGATAAGTACATGAAGGGGATGGAGGAGATGATTGAACATATCTCCATTCGCCTCGAAGAAACAGAAGGGAGTGAGCAACGCCTGTACCACATTATGCTGGAGGCATTAGTGAACTCCTATGAAGCGAAACTCAAACTCAAGATGCAAGATGACCTCGATGCAACTACACCGCCTGATGTCCATAACGGATGAGGCAATCAACAAACTCAAGCAAGAGAACTACTCGGCGTCTGTCCTAATCAGGAAGAAGTTTGAAGGATTACAAGACGAACTATACGGAAAACCAATCAAGTAATGGATACATCATTAATTGCAGTCCTCTTCATTGCGGCGGCGGCTATCGCTATGGCGGTACAGACTGTCGTGGAGCTGAAGCGAGAACGCTCAGCCGAGGCATACTCTCGCGTCAAGCTGAACAGACTACTCAAGTACAGGGACAAGGCTAAGCTCCTCGACCAGTACATGTCGTCAGAAATGCAACGCCACGAACTCGCAGACAGATACTACAAAATCGAAAACAAGAACTGATGATAGTGATTGACCCCCAAGACGAGTGCATCTGGGCATACAAGCTCAGCACTGGAGAAATTTGTGTAACCCCCGACTGGGACTTTGCCGACCAGCGCGGTACTGGCGACCCAGTCTTAATCCACCACCGACCACATGACCAATGAACGAGCCATCCGAATCGTAGCGGAGATGACATCCGAAAACACCAAGGAGGATGTCGTAGCTAAAGTCTTCGCTTGCGAGGACATCTTGGAAGATGACGTGTTGCTGTGGGCCTCTGTGCCTACGGCGGCTCACCTCTACCAGTTTATCGAGCACAACAATCAAATTGCATCGAAGTTTATCGACGAGCGTTGCGACATCTTCGGATACGACAGTGGCGTGAAGATCGAGATGCACAACCTGCGCGATAAGATGGAGTCTGTTATGCTCTCCATGATTAAGTACGCCGCTATTCACGAGGCAATCACCAAGGAATCGGAGTCAGAACGCTGACCCAGGGCGGACGTATGGTGCGCGGGGAGAGCCCGTGACAGGCCGTGAGTGGCCCGAAGAAACAAAGTCCGCTTTTTCCTTGCGGATTAAACAAGAACACACTAAATTCACATCCCAAATGAAATTCAATCCACATAATCGTAGGTTGCTAATGCACTCCGCAGTAGAGACCTACTACTCTGCCATAGGTATGGTACCCGACGATAGTCGACGTGCCGACCAAGTAAAGGCAAGGAACGCCATTGGCGTAGCCCTATCTCAATGGGCAGACAATCAACAGGAGGTCGCAGAGGTACTCAAGAGAGACCGATCGACTGTAGCTCACATGACCATCAATCATGAAGACAACCTTTCGTTTTGGAAAGGCTATAAGGACCTATATGAGAAAGCGAAGCTCATTGTAGACAATCGACTTTCCGCAACCAGCAAGGCCGACCGCCTTGCAAATCTTACAAATCAAATCTTCATTTTAGAACAGGAGTGTGCTATCCTCCGCAACGAACTCGACTCAATACCAATCCCGCAAACTGAAAACAAATGAGTAACTACAAGTTCAAGACCACTAACATCCGTGGCAAGCAGTACGTCGAAGTCAACGAGCGTATCAAGTTTTTTCGTCAAGAAGACCAGTACAAGAACTGGGGCATCCATACTGAGTTTCCCATGCTCACCGAGGCCGAGTGTCTTTGCCGCGCTTCCATCGTCGACGCAGACGGGCACATTGTTGCAGTGGGACATGCCCACGAGGTGAAGACAGCCAGCAACATCAACAAGACGAGCTACGTCGAGAACTGCGAGACGTCAGCCGTAGGGCGTGCTCTGGCTATGCTTGGTATCGGTATTGACGTGTCTATCGCTTCTGCGAATGAGGTCCAAGATGCGATTGCTAAGCAAGACGACAAGTCTGACGCCAAGTCAGCCCCGAAGCGTGAACCTAAGTCCGAGACCTCGATCATGGACAAGGCCGTGAACTACATCAAGGGTCAGACCGACAAACAGAAGGCATACGACAGCATCATCGGCAAGTACGGTGACGACCTGTCTGACGCACAGAAGAAAGGACTCAAGAAGTTTGTACGATGATTGATATCCCTAAAGCCCTCGAAGAGAGGTACGGCAAGTCACACTTGTCGTACTCCTCTCTGAAGGTTGCGCTGACCGACATGGCTCAGTTCGACCTTTACATGAAACGAGAACTCAAGTTTGAGTCTCCTGCGCTCGCCTTTGGCACGTTGTACGATATGCTCTTGTTTGAGCGTGAGAAAGCGATGGACACCTACTTTGTTCTGGGTGAGGATGCCATCTTATCTCTGTGTGGGTCTAAGACCGTAGGGTCTAAGAAACCATACATGACTTCTGAGTACAAGAAAGTAAAGGAGGAGATCCTTGCAGAGAAAGAGACCCTTGGCAAAACCGTTTGTTCGGCGGAAGACTGGAAGATGGCAAACGACGTGATTGGCCGTCTCCAAGACTGCGGACTCACAGACACGTATCTGTCAAGCAACCAGTATCAGGTTGAGTTTAATGAGATGCTTGGTCCAGTTAGGGTCAAGGGGTTCCTTGATTGTCTGGGCGATGGATTCATCGTCGACTCAAAATCCACCAAGTCCGTCTCCAAGTTCAAATACAGCGTAAGGGATTTCTGCTATGACATCCAGGCGTACATCTACACAAAGGTTTTTGGGGTGGATGAGTTCTACTGGCTTGTTCAGGAGAAGACTTCGCCTTATCTTCCTGCTCTCGTTGAGTGCTCGGAGGAGACTCTCTTCGCTGGTGAAATGAAATTCAATGAAGCCGTTGACAGGATTACTGCGTTCCTTTCTGGGAACAAGCCCCCCAAGTCGGACTACGTCAAGTTCCGAGTATAACTACAAGCGAAGCCTAACTATTGCAATCAGCATGTGGGCGATATACATAACAACCCTTACACTTTTAATTACACTAATCAATTTAATATGAGCGATACGAAGTATGACTCCGTTCTCGTCGGATGGGCCGACGACCCCAAGTACAATGACAACAACGAGCTGATGAGCTGGTCTGTTCGTCTCAAAGACAACGAGCTGAAAGACATGCTCGACCAATACGTCACACGCCGTGATGAGCAAGGTCGTGGTGGCAATGTCTACGTGACGTTGTTCATGAGCAAGAACGGCAAGGCCTGCGCTCGTGTCTTTAACCCTAACAGCGAAGCCGCTAAGGAGAAGCGAGAGGCGAAGGCCGCAAGCCAGCAAGTGGCCCAGGATGACCTTCCTTTCTAAGGGGTTTGGGCTATACGCCATGATCGAATGGGGGTTGAGGGACATCGAGTTTCTCAGCCCCCAAACTTTCTCTGCCTGTAAAGGAACGAGACGAATGTCTTTCCATGTCCATGCGGAGAACTACGACAAAGACTTCACGGTATCCATACCTAAATTCGACACCGACTTTCTGCTTCTCTTCATACCCAACAAGGAAGGCGACAACTGCGTCATCTTGACCAGAGCCGACACGTGGGAGAAGAGAGCCAACAGAGTAGACATGGTATGGATATCTAAGAAACTAAAGCGAAAGTGGAATGCAAACCTCAAGGCCCCAGATATACTCAATGACGCTGGACATAGCGTACAAAAAGAACAAGAGCACGATCAATAAAAGGTCATGGGCCGTGTCGAGATACTGCACTCCAAGCGACCTTATGAAGCACTGCTCCCGCACGATGGAGAGACTAAAGCGTGAATGCTACGGCAAGACCTTTAAGGGTGACAAGCGCGTCATCATCAGGGAGGTTAGCGACATCAAAACACACGGATACGTAAACAGCAACGCAGTATGAGCAAGCATTACAAGATGGAGATTGAACCCATCGAATACATCAACCGCAACGGACTATCCTTTATGGAGGGTAACGTTGTCAAATACGTTAGTCGTCATGCCAGAAAGGGTGGGGCAGACGACATCAAGAAAGCCATCCATTACCTCGAACTCATCTTAGAAAACGAATACAATGAAAGTAACCTTCTTCAAGAATCTATACGACAAGGACAGCCCACACCATGTCGATATCCATACTGCCCTTGGGAGGATTCGCGAGGGCCAGTCGAAAACCACGATTGAGGCTGTTCGTGATGGCGACAAAGACGCAAAGAAGAAGCTCCCGATTGTCTGCTTTAGCGGGGAGTTCTCGGATCGCAGTGACGAGGGTCTGTTCGATCACAGCGGCCTCATTGTACTGGACTTCGATCACATTGACGTTGAGAAATCCAAAGCGGTCCTGGCTACTGACTCTCACGTCTACTCCTGTTGGGTTTCTCCATCGGGTGACGGGCTCAAGGCGCTGGTTCGGGTAACCAATCCTGAGCGCCACCGCGATCACTTCCGCGCACTCAAGAACTACTTTCACAAGCAGTACGACCTTGAGGTTGACGAGTCTGGTGTCAATGAGTCTCGCGCTTGCTTCGAGTCCTACGATCCTGACCTCATCCTCAACCCTGGGGCGCAGAAGTTCGGGGCGTTTGCATCCGAGCGTAGCGAACAGGTTCAAGAGGCTAAGGCTGGTGAGTTCACGGACTACATGAAGCTTAACCTCGCATGCCGCATGATTCGTCAGGCGGAAGACGGGGAGAAGCACGCCGCACTCAGGAACGCCGCCCGACTGCTGGGTGGGTTTGTATCCGCTGGCAGGATTGAGGAAGAAGAGGCGGCACGCATCTTGTTCAGGGAGATTTCCAAGCGGGACATCGACTCTGAGGACCACGCTAAGAAAACCATCCGAGAAGGGTTGGAGCGAGGCAAGCAAGACCCTCTGGTGGATGTCATCGGTGCAGAGCAGAACGCCCAGCGTGAGCTTCTCATCAGTGACGGAGACATGTCTTTCATCTCCTCTGACGACGAAGACTTCAGGTGGATTGACGACTACGCCAATGGTCGCATCCAAGTCGGACTCGATACGGGTGACGAGAAGCTGGACGAGCACTTCAGGTACAAGCGTGAATTCGTCATCATCAACGGCCACAGCAACGTGGGCAAGACGACTATGATGCTCTACCTGATGGTGAACGCCGCCCGCCGACACAACTGGAAGTGGGTGGTGTACTCTTCAGAGAACCGCACAGCCTCCCTGAAGATGACGCTCATGCAGTTCGCTACCAACCGTAAGATCGGGGACATGACCTACGACCAGAGGAAGGAGGCGTACAAGTGGGTGAACGAGCACTTCACGGTCATCAGCAATAAGCAGGTGTACAGCTACAGCGACATCATCATCTTCCTTGAGAAGATTTACCGTCAGGAGAAGTTCGACGCAGTTCTAGTCGACCCATACAACAGCCTCAAGCTGGAGTTGAGCGGGCAAGGCAACAGCCATGACTACCACTACCAAGCGGCTTCAGAGTTCCTTACGTTCTCCAACGCCAATGATGTAGCCGTCTGGCTCAACATGCACGCCGTGACCGAAGCGCAACGTCGGAAGGGTGACGATGGTTTGCCTGTGGCTCCGTATGCTGAGGATACCGAGGGTGGCGGTAAGTTCGTCAACCGAGCTGACTGCTTCCTGACCATCCACCGCAAGGTCCAGGCTCCCGACCACAACATCAAGAAAACTACCGAACTTCATGTCAGGAAGGTTCGAGATGTAGAGACGGGAGGTATCCCAACGTCGATTGACGAGCCCCTAACCTTTACGATGGACAGCTCTATGACGGCCTTCAGGTCGAATTACACACAGGAGAAACTGTTTCAACCTATTGGTTCTGAGTTCAAGAACTACAAAACTTTTAAGATGTCCCCAAATGAGACCTTCGCATCGATTTAAGCTGTAACTTTCCCATGTGAAGCGAAGAAGAGGACAGACTACCAAGAGAAAGTCTGCCAAGAAGAGGGAGTTGGGAAGGTATAAGAGCGGTCTTGAAAAGACTTGCGCTGACCTTCTTGCTGAATCTGGGATACCTTTCTCCTATGAGGAGCACGAGTATACGCTCATGGACAAGTTCCGATACGAGGGCGTGTACTGGAAGATGACCTCGAAGAAGAAAGACATGACCGATCGGAGCGACAGTGTCGCACTCCCGATACGTTACAAGCCCGACTTCGTTGCGAAGGACGAGAGCTGGATCATAGAGACGAAGGGATTCCTTCATTCTCACCACGACTTCCCGATGCGTTGGAAGTTGTTTATGAAATACTTAACCGAACTTGGAAAACCGCTACCTATGCTGTTCATTTGTAAAAATCGACAGCAGGTCGAACAAGCGATAAGTATAATCAAAGACAACATACCAGATGACAAAAGAAGACGTGGGAAGAAGCTACGGCGTAGCAACCGAAAGGATGCACCGCCTGATAGCGAACTTCTACGAGGACCTATTCAACAGGGAGGGGGACCCGAAGAGACACCCAGGGTACGTAGTGGAGCTGACTCAGAAAGTGAGACAGCAGATTAACTACGAGCTCGACCTCGTAAGAGAAGCCTCTAACCAATTTTACGAAGCTCATGGTGAGCCAAAAACGGAGGGCCTATTCGGGCTCGACGGGAAGGGTAGCTGAGGTTCGGTTTGTGAGAGCGGCTGAGGAGTTAGGACTGGACGTAAAGAAGTCCTCGCATACGGAGGACATACATGAGCATGTGGACTACTGGCTTGCCCATAACAACACGGGTAAGTGGGGGGTTGACGTGAAAGGTAACAACCTGCCTGATGAGATTTGGGTAGAGTTGATGAACGTAAGAGGGAATCCTGGCTGGCTGTATGGCGGTGCAAAGATCATCGCCTTCGATATGCCAGAGGAAGGAGGATTCTCAATCGTAGATCGGGTGGAACTCCTGCATTACACTGAGGACGAACTCAAGGACGCAACGATCGTCGCCAACAAGAGAGATGCCTACAAACAGAAGTATCGCAGAAAGGACCGCCAGGATCTAATTACAAAACTTAACTTGCACGACATCAGGACCTTAAGTACCTACCGAGTATGGCGGTACTCAAGAGAATTCTGACTATCTTGTAAGCCTTTCCAAAAAAAATTATGAGCACAGAAAAACTTATCCCATGGGGTGAGGTAGGATACCCCACGTTCAAACGAACGTACTCTAGGCCTACCGAAGACGGAAAGACCGAGGAGTGGCCCGACACTGTTGAGCGCGTAGTCAAAGCGTGCAACGAACAGCTCGGATGCAACTTCAACGAGGTCGATCAGGAGGAGCTGAGAAACATCATGCTGGACCTGAAGGGAACTGTAGCTGGCCGCTTTCTGTGGCAACTCGGAACCAAGACCGTAGACAATCTTGGACTTCCGTCCTTGCAAAACTGTTCTTTCGTTGTCATCGACGAGCCTATCCGCCCGTTCACGTGGGCCTTTGAGATGCTCATGCTTGGGAGCGGAGTGGGATTCAACATCCAGCGCGAACACATCTACCAACTACCTAAGGTTAAGGCAAAGGTTGCTATCGAGAGGGACAACGTCAACGATGCAGACTTTATCGTTCCCGACTCACGTGAGGGGTGGGTGAAGCTGTTGGACAAAGTCCTTCGTGCAAGCTTCGAGACTGGAGAAGGATTCACGTTCGCCACTCATCTAATCCGCCCAAAGGGTGCCAAGATTAAGGGGTTTGGCGGTACCGCCAGCGGTAGCGAGGACCTGGTCTGGGGTATGATGGAGATCAACAAGATCCTGAACGCCAAGGCTGGTCGACGTCTGTCTAGCGTGGACTGCCTCGACATCATGAACATCATTGGCAAAATCGTGGTGGCTGGTAACGTCAGGAGGTCTGCTCAGATCGCTCTTGGTGACCATGACGACATTGAGTTCCTGCGTGCCAAGCGTTGGGACCTCGGCAACATCCCTAACTGGAGGGCTATGTCCAACAACTCTGTTGTGTGCGACGACATCTCTAAGCTCCCTGAGGAGTTCTGGGAAGGGTACAAGGGTAATGGTGAGCCCTACGGGCTGATCAACCTGAAAGCTTCTCGCAGGATGGGCAGGACTGGAGACACTCAGTACCCTGATCCAAATGTAATGGGGTACAACCCCTGTGCTGAGCAAAGCCTTGAGAACTTTGAGACCTGCTGTCTGGCCGAGGTGTACCTCCCGAACATTGAGACTTACGATGAGTTGAGGAAGGTTCTCCGTTACCTCTACAGAGTGAACAAGCACAGCCTTTCGATCCCCTGCTCACTGAAGGAGACCGAGGACATCGTACACAAAAACATGCGAATGGGCATCGGTGTTACTGGTTACCTGCAAGCTTCCGAAGAACAAAAGTCTTGGTTGGACAAAGCTTATACGTATCTTCGCGCATACGACAAAGAGTACTCCGAGATACATGGCTTCCCTCCTTCCATTAAGCTTACTACAGTTAAACCCTCTGGAACGCTGTCTCTACTTGCTGGTGTTACACCAGGGGCTCACCCTGGATACTCCCAATATTACATTAGGAGAATCCGAATGGCTACAGATAGCGAGCTTGCACGAGTTGCTCGGAGCAACGGGTACCACGTAGAGTACGTCCGCAACTTCGACGGGACTGAAGACCACAGCACGGTGGTTGTTAGCTTCCCTTGCTCGTTCCCTGAGGGCACGCAGTTCGCTGACGACATGAGCGCATGTGATCAGCTGGACGTTATCCGCAGGTTGCAAGCCGAGTGGTCAGACAACAGCGTCAGCGTTACCATCTACTACCGCAAGGAAGAGCTGGAGGCTATCCGCTGGTGGTTACACGACCACTATATCGATACCAAGTCTGTTTCTTTCCTCCTCCACAGCGACCATGGTTTTGATCAGGCCCCGCTGGAAGAGATTACAAAGGAGCAGTACGAGGAGATGAAAGCTGGTGTCACCCCGATTACGTCTCTGGACAAGCTCTCGCTTGACGAGATTGAAATCGACAACTGCGATACTGGAGCATGTCCCGTCCGATAAGCGAATGCTGGGTAAGCCAGCTGTACTATCTTAGCACCGTTACACCGACTTAGTGCGGGGTAATTTCGCTAACCTTAGAGAGGGGCCCTTCGGGGCCTCTCTTACTTTCTGACCTTTTCTATCGTTCTTCCTGCAAAGTACGCGCTGAACACAGCAAGCATCAGGACTTCGAGGAGGTCGATGTAGTTTTCTGGGGGCATAAAGCTCATGTCCATACCATCCCATACAGTCAGGACCATAAAGAATACGATCAGTACGATCAGGGTCATGGGCCTGATATACTTGGCAAGCTTGACATCAGACTTGGCGTCAGCCTCCCACCTCCTTGTAACTTGCTCCTGAGCATTCATTTCTTGTTCGGCGGCCAGTCTTTCAAACTCAAGCTTATCTTCTGCTGACAACTCAGGATCTCCTGCAACAACGCGCTTGACCACGCCTAAGACACCTTGATCAGGGAGCACCCCGCCGAGCGTATCTGCCACATCAGGCAGTTTCTCAGCAACCCACCTCCCGACCTTGGTGTCCTTAAACTTCTTATTCTGATCTGCCATCGTATATGTCCTGAATGATATTGAATAACTCTATTGTGTGATCCTCAAATCCTTCATCATTGTACTCCTTCGCCCCATTGTACTCATCATTGACATCCTTCAGCATTTCGATCCTGTCTTGATCGTTTGCATTCTTGTACTCTGGGGACTCAACAACAGCCATCGCAGCGTTATATCTGTTTTGTCCAGATATCTTCATGAGCCTGTTTATCTGCTCTGTGTTGAGGTAAACGCTCTCTGCCATGAACTCTTCATCTTCCATCCATGAGTATTGCTTGGGAAGCGCGGCTTTCAAGCGAAGGTCTCTCTTGGAAGTTATGTTTGGCACAGCAACAGCTCTCTTCTCTGCGTATCCAGGGGTCGAGCAAACGTCAGCCAACTCTTCAGTCTGTTCGTACAGTCTCCAAATCTCATTTGACAGCGGGTCAGCCGATCCTTGTCTGGCTCTGGTAAGATCGAACATCTCATAGAAGTACCCGTTAGCACCTCTTGGAGTCTGAGTAATGTCCTGTCCTTTCCAGTCAACTCTGATAGGGACATCAGACATGCCAAAGGTTCTCTCCTTGAGCGTGTACTCAAACTTCTTGAGGATCCTTTCGGCTGTAGTCATGTCCTTTGTAGTCCTTGCGTCAGGCAAGAAGACTCTTTCAGACTTGTACAGTGACGTGAGAGTGTTGGGCAATACAGCTGCACTTCCTGCTCGGAAGGCGGTAGTGACGAACCTTTCCATATCACGTTCAACGTTATCTCCGATAAGAATTTGCAAGAACTGATTCAGGCCCTGAACAAAACTCTGCTCCATCATAGCGGATGCCGCAGAGACAGACGAGGCTCCGAAGTAGTCGGACAGAAGGTGAGACGTAAACTCAACTGGACCCCCATACTCCCTGCCCTTTATGTCAGCAAGGTCATCAGAGTCTATGGATTGTACAGCCGTAGCCATAATCGCCCCGAACATACCCATCTTGTCGTACCTCAAAAATGTGTCGTCCACGCTGTGAGACGGGTCTTCTCCGTTTATCAGTCTCTCAAGGGCGGAGACGTTTATGGAGTTAGGGGGGAACAAGTCATAAGCCATGTTCCGCTTTTCGTCGTCTTGCCAGTCTACAGGTCCAGATATAATGCCTTCTGATATCATCATCATGGCCGCTTCCAGAGTGGTAGCCCCCAGCATCATCTTAGTCATGGTCTTGGAAGCCTCTTCGGTTTCTCCCTTAGACAACTCGTTTGCCATTCTAGTGAGGCCTACATAGGGGTTGGTCCAAGTAAAGGTCTCTTGCAAGATGTTGGCTGGGGTACTCCTGTATGGGAGGACAACACCCATGATGGCAGTAGCAAAGTTCCGACCGTTCTTGACTCCAGGAATCATCTCAAATCCTTTTGCCAGGGCGCTTTCCATTGTGCCCACGGTCTGGTTTACAACCCCACTTACAAACCCTTCTTCTTGGAAGGTGAGCTTCCTTCCAGACCTCTGAGCAACCTCAAGGTCCTTCTTGTTCGGGAACTTCAGGAATCTGTTTAGCGCCTCTCCCTCTAATCCTCTGGACACGCCAAGCTGATACAGGTGTTTAGCTTCAGCCCACCTCCTAAACGGGATGTCACCCAAAGACAGGAACCTAAACATTGTCTCTGCTGGTATACCGAGAGTTCCCTGAACGATAAGCTTAGCCTTCTGACTTGGGCTCCCCTTTCCGTCAACACCAAGCGGTAGATCATTTCCCCAAACAGCCATGAGAGATCTAAACGGAGCAAAGCCTCTAGCCATTCTCCACTCAGACCTATCCTTGTCTTGTCCCGTTAAGATTTGATCGGCAGCCTCCACGAAACCAGCACCAAACCTCTTCATAGCGTAGAAGTAAGCCATCAGGCTGGGCCTGCGCTTCCGCTCAAGATTCTTTCCGATCAGGTTTCCAGCCCTAACCATGGCCTCCTCCACAGGCAAAGATCCAGAGTCGACAATGGCTTGCCCAAACAGGTTCACGGTGTTTGCACCCACGTTAACTATCTGAGAGAACGGGGTGAGAAGGTTACCCTGAACCAGCTGCTTGAAGATTGTTCCCCAACCTTTCTCGACCATTGCGTTGGCAAACGTATCGAGCTGACGCTCAGTAGCCTGCATCTCTTTCAATGCTGCTTCAAATTCAGCGTCAACATCCTCGCCCGCAATCCCCTTCTTCATAAGGTCTTCGACCCTAGCCTGCTGATCATAAAGCTTGGTGCAGATATCATTCAGCCTCTGAGTCTGTTCTTCTGACAACTTGTTTCCGCCCTGAATCACAGCGGACTCAATTATCTTTGCAAGGCTGTATGGGTTGGAGCTTTTCAGCTCTCTGAAGTGTCTAAGAATTCTACCAGCTGAAGTACCGATAGAGGCCAGCTCAGCAATGAGCCCAGGGATTCTGTCTGTCTCTCCCCTTGCAATGGCTCTGGACAGCAGTTCAGCTCCTGCCAACACCCCAATGTCGTCATTTCTCTGAGAGAGTCTTCCAATAGAGTCGTCTGTCATAAAGCTGACGAGCTCTCCATCAGTATAGGCCGTAAGGTCTTCCCTTATCTCCTTGATTTTCTGAGGCTTAATGAAGTTCTCAGGATTGTTTATGATCTGGGATCTAGTGTCCGTACCAAAGAGTGGGGCTTGCTTCCTCGCTGTTCCCCTCATTCTCTTTCCATCCGTATACTCGGATACGCTGGCACGTTCGTGTGCCGTAGCCATTCCTTCGGCTATCTCGGATTCAGAAAGCGCAACCTTGGAGCTAACAGATAGGTCTTCGTAAGCGGCCTCTAGTTGCTCTCTGGTCTCATGGGTAATACCCATCGCACGCTCCATAAATGCTTCAAACCTCCTGAGATTACCCTCATACTTATCACTCCCCTTGTCCAGTCTAGCCGCCTTATTGGCGTCAGTTTCCTGGAATCCTCTTTGTGCTACAGGATCAGAAGGATCGTAGTACTCAATCTCTCCCCTCAGGATAACGGTGTTCCCGATCACTGTGGCTTCCTCGGCAGACTTGATTGGTCTACCAGCAGCATCCACAAACAGGTGTTGCTTGAACGGGTTGAACGTAGCAACAACCCCATTTAGATTTGCACCTTCCACTCCAGAGGAAACAAACTCTCCCCTTACAGCAGCCATGGGGAACTTGTTTTCCCTGAACGTAACGATCTTTTCTCTGGCGTTTTGATTTACGTCCAGAGTAACGTTCCTAAGTGTCACCGCCCCTCCATACTGCAGAGCCTTTCCGCTTGCCGTTCTTTCGTGTATGGTTTGTACTGGCACCCCCGTGTTCTTCTTGACATTAAGGTTAAGCCTGACAGCCACTATGTCCCCTTCATTGACCTCGTTATTCTCCCCCATAATCCTGACAGAAGTTTTATCTGTTTGCAGGGCATCGGAGACAAGGTCATCGGACATAGCCTGTTTTCCAGTCTTGGTGTTCACAAGGGGTACATTCTCAATGGTCCTAGCTCTCCAGAGTGGCGACTGATCAGCCTGTATTTCAAGGTCAGATTCTGTATCACCAAACAGGTCAAGCTGCATAGACGCTCTCTCTGAGGATACGTTTTTTCCGTTAGAGTGACTGTCGAGTACGTGACTAACGTTATGTGTGTCGACGTAATAGTCGTCCATGGTAGACCAGTCATCAGCCTCCTTGATTCTCTCCAGCTGAGTCTTGTAGTCTACTGCGCTGTACTGTCCGTCCTGGAAGTAACCCATGCTTTCCTGGGCAGATTCCCAAAGGGCTTGCTGTACGATGAAAGCGTTCCATTGCTGGTCCCCCTCTGCAAGACCGTACATTTCGTTAAGGAGTTGGGCCGTCTTTTTCAGAATAGCCTTGGTCTCCATCGGGTTGGTCTTCGGATTAAACAGCTGATCCCTTCCTATGACCTTTCTGAACAAGTTTATGGCAGAGTTTCTCTGGGCTTGAGTGATATCCTTTCTTGCCTTCTGGTAAATCAGTCCACCAATAGCAAGCTCTACTGGGTCGGTGATTTCACTTGCGTTCTCTCTTCCGACACTAGCCAGACCCTGTCTAGCCATGTCGTCGGTAATCTTGTTGTTTCTGTTAAACTCCTGAACGTTCGGAATTAGGCTGTAGTCGAGGAGCATCTGCTCGCCCTCCATGTCGAGCTTCAAGTTAAAATTACCTTGAAGAGCAGACATAAGCCTCATCACCCACAGCTCGTTTGCCAAGGTGGAGTTCTGATCCTGTCCGAGGATGGCAGGTACAAACTCACCAATTTTCTGTGCGTCCCCACCTTCCTTGGATATTATATCTCTGGCTGCAGGGCCATCCTTGCCAATTCTCTTTTTCCCCAGATCGGCGGCAAAGGCATCGGAATCAAAGGCCATGGTCTCAGGGTCGTAGTATGCGTCAGCAAACTCCATAAGCGCCTTGAGTTCATCAGCCACAGCATTGCCCCGTGTAGCCCTTACATCGCCTCCAGTTATCTCTGGGTTGTATTCCCTGATTCCCTCAAGTATCACGTCACCCATGGCTTCACTAAGAGACTGAGCCCCTCCGTTAAGCCTCTTCAAGAATGCATCATGCAACCGCAACGCCAGCCTAGTGTTAGCGTATGACCTGTTGCCGTTCGACGTAATCGCCATAGTGGTCAGGAACAGATCGTTGAAATCCCTGTAGTTTCTAGGTATGATGTCTGTAGTGCCCGCGTATTTTTCGGCGATCATGTCTGCCGCCATTTCCGCAAGTTCTCTGTTTTCTTTGTGGATCTCAGTAATCGGTCTTTGCCCCCTCGACATTCTCAAGTCGTTGTGGAACCTAAGCATACCAGACAGCAAATCAGCTGCAGCGTTAACAGAGTATCCGCTCTGATCCATGGCCGCCTTCACCATATCCAGATACACAGCCAAGTAAGCTTTGTCGCCTCTGATTTCACAAGCGTTGGTGTCACCACCGCACTTGTATCTGCTGAGCATCTTTTTCATCTTCTCAACCCTTTCGTTCAGGTCTTCGATGCTCATGATCTTATTGATGTCCATGAGCTCCTTGTTGGCCCTCTCGGTCAAAACGTCCGATCCACTATCATCATTCCGCCTTCCCGTGTACACCTCAGCCGCCGCAAGGAACTCCTCTTTCTTTTCCGTAGACAGAGAGTGCCAGTCGTAGTCGCCTTTATCCTTTCCTCTTCCGTAAGGGGTGCTATCAAGGTGAGCTTCAATCTCCTCTTCCGTCATAAACGTCTTGAAGATTTCCGCCTGCACCTCTTGCTTCTTTGTATAAAGGCCCCATTCCGTACCGTACTCGTCTCTAAAAAGGTCCATGACCTTTCTATTGAGAGCCTGCTCTTCCTCCCAAAGCCTCCTCTTTTTCTCGAACTCCGTCTCCCTCCTCTTGAGTGGCTTGAAGTTCCAGTTTCTCATGGCTTCCACATCCACGGGTTCGAATGTTTTTCCCCCGTCTGTGCTGACCTCAAAACCGCTGTAGTGATCGTAGTGCTTTCCGTTCAGAGTGGCTCTTTTCCACCAATTAATGAAGTGGCCCTTGCCGTTAAATGTCTGCTCATTGGACTTGCTTCCAACGCCTATTCCAGCAGCATACCCGCCTCTCGCAACGACCTTTTGCGCATACCGCATTACGAACTGATCGTCGGCAGGAAGAGACTGGACGTGCTTTTTCCTAGCGTTACTGCGAGACGCCGACTCTCTGTCCTGAGAAGATACATCAGCTTCAAGGGCCTTTCCCTCGTTATACATCTGTCCAGCCCTCTTCAAAAGGTCTAGTGCTTCGTCTGGGGTCGTGACAAACGGGAAGCCAAGGTGCTTCGCCAATCTGTTGACGACATCCATGAACTTGCTCTTTTGCTGCTTGGACAAGGTGTTCTTGTCCATGTACGGGGCAAGCTCTGAGAGTTGTTCAAATACAGCTTCTTCGTAGATAGCAGCCTGCTGGTCCTGACTCAATTCACTAAAGTCCTTCCCGTCCGCGTAAGTCATCATCTTGAGCGCGGTCTGCTCGTTAAGATCAACCAGTTCTGGGAACTCCCTAGCAAGTGACCGTGTGACTCCAGCAAGATCCGTCAGAAGTTTTTGAGCGCCCTTCTCGTTTGACTTGAAATAGTCTACCAGAGCTGGACCCATTATAACGTGCATGGCCTCCTCCATGAGGACCGACCTAGTGCTCTTTCTTGTCTGACCAGCGATTGCATCAGGGACGATGTGAATGACAGCGCTACCGTCCTCATACGTTACCGCGTATCCGTTGTACAGCGATCCGTCTGAATTATTCCCAGCAACATATTTTCCAGACTCCTTGTCGGTGTGAACCCTTATCGTGACGTTGTCGAGGTTTCTGGACAGAGTGGGCGCGATCTTCTTGTTTATGAAGTCGATATCTTCTTGCGACAGCTTTGTGTCTGTTCCAATGGCAAACTGACCATTGTTCATCTGGTAGTCCTTGTACTTGCCGTCAATACCCCTTTGGGCTTTTGCCTGCTCGACGTTTACTGCTGGTGGGCCCTGGATGTCCCTGATATCACCCACCCTGTCAGCCTCAGGCTTGAGGCCCTCAATGGGAGAACCATCACCACCAGTATCGATGGACTCCATGTTCTCAAGATCCCAGACAGACTCCTGGTTGTACTGCTTACCAAGCTCGACCGCAGTCTCTTTGTCCACCACGGCGGACAGATCGATAAACGTCTTTTCGCTTTCTGGGCTGTAGAACGTACCGATAGCGATCACATCTTCGTTCCCTTCCAGTATGTCTTTGTTCGTTTCTTTGAACTCGTCCAGCTTCGCGATCAAGTCCGCTTCGGACATCTGTCCGTCAACGACAATACTTCTTTCTGGGAAGATGCTTACACTAGCCATCGGCTTTCCAGCATGGTCCGTCCCGTCTAACGTGAACGTGCTACCCATACTGCCTTCGTCAGCAAAATGGTTTCGAGCTTGATCAGCAGCAGACCAGGTCACAGGACGCTCAACAGGAGCCAGGACCTCCATGTCGTTTCTCTTTCTCTTGTTTCCTGTAGCTCTATTGTTTACCTCCAGCAAGTCGGCCAACTCCTGTTCTGTATCGATGAGCGTTCCAACGTACTTCTTTAGGGTCTCAATAGGAGCCCCTCTTTGCTGCATCCTTTCTATCTCGTCCCTCGTATTGTTGACCTCTGTGACGAGCTCATTGGCCCTGTCTCTTCTGTCTCTAGCAGACTGAAGGTCCTCTTCTTTCTGCTTTACGATAAGCGGGTTTCCAGCCTCTCCGCCTTGCGACCTTTCTGCGGCGGCCAAAGCGGTTTCAGCGTCAGCAACCTGTCCGTCCATCTGGTTTACGCGAGACGCCGTCTGCTGGTCGTCGATCTGAATCTGTTCTCCTTTTGAGAAATCGTTGTTAAACTCAAACTCCATGTAGAGCCTGCGGCGCTCGTCCATGAGGTCTATAAACTCCTTTCTCTTCTGGTTTCTCTTGTTCTTATTTCTCTCTATCGCCCTATCATTTAGGGTTTCGGACGACATGTTAGCCTCTGCAAGCCTGCCCGTTTGAACAATCCCTGCAAGCTTCTTGTCGATGGCAAGCAACCTATAGAATCGCTTAGGATCCCTGAGCCTAATGGCCCTGTATTTATCCCGATTGGTCTTTCTGTGCTTTTCATAAGCGTTTATGTAGTCCTGACTAGTGCTATTTTCATCAAGATCAAATGGCGATGAATCCGCCATGGCAATATTGGCCTCCGCTTGACTCCTAAAATCAACACCCTCGCCTTCAAATCTGTACCACAACCTCATGTAGTTCCCCTCGTCGGCTGGAGAGTTAGACATGTTTTCTATTTCAAGCTCCCTGTAAGGGTCGTTGGTGTCAATCCTGGAACCCTGAGAAAGGTTGTTCCTTTCTCTAACCATGGCTACACCCGTTCCAGCAGTAGAAAGTCCAGCTGTAGTCACAACAGACGCCTCTGCTGTTTTAAGTGCGTTTTCCCAGATTTGATCAGGGTCGTAGTCTTTGTTTCCAAGAGTGTACTCCGTCCAGTCTCTGTACATCTGGGCGCTGACCTCCACCATTGTTTCGGCAGGCACTTCTGCAAACGCAGGACCTCCATAAATCAAAAGCTGTTCAAGTCGAGTACGGGGATTTTTGGTGCCAAGAAAGATCTTTCTAAAAATATCGTGAGTACCCCCCTTTCCAGTAACCCTGCCCAGAGCCCCCCTCAGGATAACACCTGATCCACCCTCAATGACGCCACTTCCAAGGGCCATCAAGAACCTTTTCCCGTTACCTGACGCCGTCATGTCAAAAATAGGGGTCATTCCCTCTCTTGTCGCGTTAAGGTCCTCCCTGTAACTGTCTACAAACGTGTTAGTTGCAACGCTACCCGCGATAGCCGCTCCACCAGCTACAGCTTGAGCCATTACGCTTGTCCCTCCAGTAGCAATTCCAGCTCCGATAGACGCCGCCATAAGAGGCGCACTTTCCGCAATACCCTGAATTGCCCATCCAATCCCATGTAGTGGATTCTCGGACATCTCCTCGAACCCGTAGTCCTGGTAGTCTTTCATCCCCTTCTTCCTAATGTTGTCAGTAACATTAGCAAAGAGTTGGTCTATGTCGGCAACAGACTCGGCATACGTCTTGTCGTTGGACGAATCCCCATCAAGCTTGTTTGCAAGCCATGCAAAAGGACCAGCAATCAGTGACGCGGGTCCAGAAACCATGTCTACGGCTCCCGCTCCAACCGCAGCAAAAGGCGCCAGCAAACCACTGACGTCTTCATTGTACACGCTATCCCCATCAAAATTTAGCCTGAAATTGTAATTTTCATACATCAGCTCAGACAGTTCTTCAAGCTGATCTTCGGTTTCAAACCCAAGAATGGGTATTATCTCATTGACATAGTCGTCGTCAAACTTTCTTATTTTGTCGTTTATCTCTGACGGAAGCGCGTCTCGATTGTTTACGATGATATCCCGATGCCCATTAGAGATATCCATGTATATACTGCCAGCGAGGTAGTTTTTGTTGTCCTCCTCTGATCTCTCATAGTCCCCGTACTCTTTCTCCAAGAACTCCACAAACTGACCTTCGTACTTAGGGAAGTCCTCGAAGGCGTTCTCACCTTCCTGAGTGAGACCAGATTCCTTCGCCCACTCAAACGCCATCAACCCAAAACCACCCGCAAGTCTAGCGTTATCGCTAAGCGTGTAGGCACCGATTATGGGTTCTCCTTTCTCGTTTTTATCAGTGCCATGAACATCGAGCAGATAGTTCCTAAACTGATTAACCAGTGGTTCAGGATCGTCCTCCAGCTGAGGAGAGAACGTCACTAGTGGCTGTTTCTTGCTTGGCTCTTCAGAGGTCTCTGGAGTAGACTCCGAACTCTTTTCCGAAGGCTCGGATGGCGTATCCCCTGGTTCTTCCTCTTTTAAAGCTCCCTGCTCTTTTTTTTTTTGATCAGGGTTGCTTATCTCGGCAATTTCTTCGTCAGAGATTTGCTGGGTTGGATTAGAAACCAGCAAGAACTTCTTTATCTCTTCTTGCGTTTTACCCTGATTAAGCAGGGCTTTAACCATATCCTGTTGCGCGACATTCATCTACGCAAATATAACAAGATTACTCGTTACTCTGGTCCCACCAAGAGCCTATGGCTCTGTCTTTTATCTCAGTCATCAGCTTTTCAAACTGCGCCGTCCCATACTCATCGTCAAAAGCGTCCTGTATATTCCTAAGCGATTTTGTAATCTTTGGCTTTCCATCTGCATCAGTGGGTATGGTAAGCGTAAATTCTGGGTAGGACTTTCCGTCTTCTTTTTCTGCAAAGTCCATTTTGATTTTCCAACTTAGGCTGTCTGTATCGAACGTCATTCTCTCCATCTTCCTGTCTATCCCCCCGATGTCTACGGCAGGGGTTCTTACATCGAAAGCAAAAGCAGAAGTCCCTACAGCAACTCCAGCAGAATCCCCAAACTGGTCCTCAGGGTTATCTAAGTCAAAGTCTGCGTCTGTAAACTCACCCATATCTCCTGATACTGAGTCAGCAGGATCTGTTTCTGAAACAGGTGCGCTCTCTGTCCCTTCGGCTCCCCTTCTTTTATTCCATTCGTTAATTGCGTCTTCAACGTAGGCTTTCTGCACTCTCAAGCGCAAAGTTCCGTTTGTATTTACATCCTCTATTGTTGCGTCAAAATCAGGATTGGTCTCCTTCATGTCGGTTATGTAGGACCTAAGAGCATCATTCATGATGTCCTGCCTGTTCAAAGACTCAAGCATAAAGTCCTCGACGTCCTCTTCTGTCTCGAAAGCCATGGGGTCGTATGATCTACCAAGCAGATCAGCGCCACGCACAGGGGGTCTAAGCTGTTGTTCGGACCTAAATACGTTGGGATCAAGGAACTTCTGATCAAAGTTTATCTCAGTGCCGTCAGGGGAGTAAAATACTGGCCTGCCTCCAACAATCTCCATCCTTTCGAACATCGGCCCGCTGACCTCATCGAGAGCGTTAGCCCTGGAGATCATCTCTTCGTGCGGAGTCATGAAGTCAATGTCCCCGTCCACACCAGTAATACTCCTGTTTAGAGACGCTTGGAACGTGTTTCCGTCCTTCTCGTCCTCAGGGGTCCCGTAAGTAGACTTGTAGTAGCTCTCAAACGTGCCAGTCATTGTATCCAGCTGGTCAAGCAAAGAGGTGAATTCCATCTCGCCCTCAGGGGTAGAGGCAAACCGCTTAATGTTTTCTGGATCAGCAAGGTGTTGGGCCAGCTCATCAAGCATCCTGAAGTGACCATCGTACATGTTCTCCGTTCCTGGAGCATCGACCTGAGCGGCCATGTCCATGTACTTTTTTCGCTGGGCTTCAACTTGCTTGTCGTATGATTCTCGCGCTGAGGCCGCTTGCTGCTTAGCCAAGTCTCTCTCAGCAGCCCTTTTAGCGGCAGCGTTAGCAGAGGCCGCCTGAAGTTTAGGTGACTGCCTTTGTAGAAAAGACTCAGAGCTGAACCCTCTTCTTTCTACTGGGTATTGTGTTTTTGCCCCTGTCTTCATGCTGAGTTTTTGTCAAGGTTTCTAAGGAGCGAGGCGATATACCCACCTTGAGCCATTGCTTTAGCCTTCTGTTTGTCGTTAATGACGTACATGGTCTCTTCCCCCGTTGCCTGTGCAATTCTTTTTCCGTTTCGATAAATGTCGATTGGATTGGTTTTGTGTGAGAACTCCCCAGGAAGCCTCATTCCCTTCGCTCCAGTAGCAATTCCAGCTCCCCCGCCAAATATATCCCCAAAAGTACCGAGCATTTCTGCTCCAAACCTGTATGGTCTTGATGCTTCGTTGTCGATGGCCGTAGCGTAATTCTCTTGAGCTGAAGCCAGCTTAGTGTCTGCAAGGTTGAGTCTGTTTTCATCAAACTGTCTCTTTGCCCTCGTCAGGCTGTCTTTGTTTGCGCTGGCAGCCGTAAGTGCAGTGTTCAGGTTTTGCTGCTGCATATCCTGAGCCTTCACCAGATTTTGCTGGTTGATACGCTCTATTTGTGCAGCGTTCGTACCCCCTCTGTTTCCTTGTCTTGCTGCCAATTCAAGCTGATTGGCGCTGCTAAGGTTTGCGGCGTCAGTCTGTGACTTTACGAGATTCCCGCTTCTAGCAAGCTCAAGTGACTCCCTTATATAGGGGTTCATACCAAAAGAGTCTTCAATCCTCCCCTGCCTGAAGTTCGTCTCTTTTGTTGCGTCACTTACAGCCCTGAAGTTTCTATTCCTGTCTCTGAGGTTTTGATCCTTTTCAGCCTTATTCATAAGGAGCCCTCCCCCCAATGCTGCTGCTGCCAATATTCCTAACATGTTGCAAATATAGTTGTTATCCCTTTGGATGGTGTATCAGGGATGGTGTTATTACTAGGTTTACGCAGTACAACTCGTGCTGAGTCGCTTGTGCGTTTGTCATTCTTATCTGTGCCCAGTGACCTCTAATGGGGTCGCTGTTCAGTGCCGCGTCAGTCTGAGCAACAATAACGGTGTTCTGAGCTGTGTTATCTGTGTTTATAGCGCCTCCATTAGTAGATATGGAGTTGATGCCTGTCACTGCATTTACTCTGGCTTCAGCAGCCCCGTTAGTCAGGCTGTCTAGGTTTGCCCCGTTTACAGCAAACAACTCTGCCCCAGACGGAACAGGTATGTTGTTTATGGCTTGCTGGAACACAATTTCGTCAGTGTCTGATGTGTCGACAGACCCAAGTACAGTTATGTGCTTAGATCCATCTACATCCCTTGTTATGTAAGCATAGTAGCTGCCCTCCCGCTCTGTCCATGCCAAAGCATCTCCATCGCTACCTAGGTTTGTGGTAATGTCCTGTATATTCCAGTTGGCCGAACTCCCTTCGTAGGATATGGCATCAAACACCTTGACCTGACTAGGAACCTTCTTGGACACAAAGGTTATGTCAGAAGCGGCGGCAGCATTTCCGTGAAAAGTGTTGTATGCGTCTGCATCGTGAACCCAAAACAGCTGCTGATCAAAGTCGTTATCTACAGTGTTGGGATCATTCCACAGAGTGGAGTACATCAGGTTATTTTGGTTGGCGTAGTTGGTCGGGAGGAACGTGTATCGACTAATCCATGCCCCATTGCCGCCCGACCCGCCGTACACAGAGTACCCCACTGTGTCACTGTCAGCACCCATGATGAACGTGACGTAGTACATATCTACATCAGGGTCGTATCCAGACACAATTCGTCCGTCAGCACCGTTGTAGTCTCTGTACTCTTCAAACAATTCGTTGAACAGGGACCTACACCTTTTTTCTGATATCGGGTAAAGCTGTTCAGAGGACAGTCTAACGATGCTGTTTCTGGACACGTCAGCAAAGAAGAACTGACCGTCATGAACAAGAGCGGATTCTGGGTTGTCGCCAATACCGTAATCCCCAGAATAGTAGAGATCTAGATTAAACGGAGCGTCCGTCAGGGCAAGCGAGTTTGCGGTTCCGTCTGCGTTCCTGAGAAGCCTTTCTCCAACAGACATCCTTCCGATCCTGTTTTCCTGAGCCACCACCATCCTTTCGCCCATTCGATCGATGTAATTCACCGCCCCGTATGATGGGTTTAGATCGATGTAATTAATGCTGTTCTTGTCAAAAGAGTGGAGGTAGTTGTTATTCAGGTCATCAATCAACTTATCGCTGTAAGTGACGGCGTTGAATCTTCTTCTGTTTTCCCCTTCGGTAAGCGCAAAGTGGGCTCGACCCTTGCCCCAGTCGATTCTTTGTCTCCTGTCCGAGAACCTGTCTGACTCCATGATTATGGAGCGTATTCTCCTGTCTGACGGGTCCTCCGTCCAATTATTGCTGGAGTAGTTGTTTATAGAGCAGATTACTGGTCTATAGTAGATGTCCCCGTTGTTGAGGCTAAACGGGGGACCGTGCTCGTTATCTTCAAGAGAGTTTCTTGGGACTCCGATTCCACGGTAGTCTGATATTTCGTAGAAGACGGACCTATCTTGTATTCCGAGCGGAGTCAAAATCTCAACAATAGCCTCTTTCTTCCACCTGTTTTCTCCATTGCTAGAGACCTGGTTCCCGTCTACCACATACGGGTAGTCCGTGTTTGTTCTTGACCACCAGTCCCACCCCTGATATTGAATCAAACCCCCTGTAACTGGAGCTGGTATACCCGCGTCCACTTGAGGGGCCTCTACAACGATAAACCTCCCTGTCTTACCAGAGGCCACAAGGTCCTCGTCGTCGCTAGATTTAAGAGGATTGTCAGCCCCGTCGTCCAGGGTTACTGTTCGGACCACATTAAACTCAATAAGAGGAGCGTTTGCTGGCTGGCTAGACTGAGCCCTAACACCCTCTGTTCCGTCGTTATTATACGAGATCACGCGGAGTATGTCACCCTCATTGAACGCATAAGATGTGTTTATACCGTGCTCCCTTTTGAGCTCTTCGTTGCCCTCGATAGAAAGATACAGGTGCCTCTTGTTTGGGTTTATCTCAAGGCCGTTATTGCCATCATCCCTGTACTCCACAAACGAGTTCTGTACTGATCCTGTCCAAATACTTTGGAATGATGAGTTTCCAGGGTACAGTATCTTGTAGCTGGTCGCCCAGTCTGGCGGATCGTGATTAATATCAAACTGGATCTCGACTGGACCCAATCCATCGCCTCCGTCTACATCTCTCTCAGATGTATGCTCTACATAAGTGCTTCCGATCCTCAAGAGAGGTCCATTTCTGTTGTACTCATCATAGTACATCATAGCAAACTCATGCATGGCGCCAGCCTTAAACGAAGGGGTGGTATTGACAGAGTTAGACCTGAAAATAACGTCGTCTATACCGTAGTCGTCTGAGGAGTTGCTAAAGTTGTAGGTGTGATTGGTTCTTGTTTGAGACCCAGCGGATATAAAGTCGTCAGACTGAGTCTCTATCCTCCACCAAGATTCTCCCTGCATTCCACCTGGGTCGAAGTCCTGATCATTTGATGCATCTCGAAGAGCATAGAGTGAATCGTGGTTAACAGTGTATACATAGATATATGGCTGTATATACACTACACCATTGCCTGATACCGTCACAAACTGCCACCCGATAGTGTGATTAGCACCAATCAACCCAAGCGGAAAAGTCGCAATATCAGAGACGTTTTGAGCGGCATCCTCCGATATGGTGGTGGAGGTGGGGGTTATCGTGTATGACCACGTTTGTGCTGTTATATAATCGGAAAACGCATTAGCAAGAGTGGTAACGGTGTCACCCTCAGATGCGGTATAGCTAAAGCTTACGTTCCATTTCTGGGCTGCAGAGCCCGACACGTTGTATGGGGCGTTAGTCGCACCTTGAATCAATCCTGCTACGGTATCTCCAGCCGAGTCAACACCCTGAAACATGACGGGAGAGTTAGGACCAGCGATGTCCACGTGACCCTGAGGCTCCCAAGTAAACTGAATCGTAGTTACAGATCCAGCGTTCAGCTGATCGGCAGGACCCAGAGAAGAAAACGCAGTGTCAAAGTCAACCACTATAGATCCATCATCGTTAAGAGCGTCTGGAACACCAGTTACCTCGTCAACGATAAAATCAACTACATCAGTAGTCGTTCCTGATTGATCTGCAGTAAACGCACCCCCATCGTTATACACGACTGTAATGTCTACCTCAGGGGTAACATCGTTATTGTACCCCTCCTCGTAGTTCGAGTACACGATTCTGTTCCCTGCAAAGGTCTGACCTCTAGCCAGAAGCGGTACGTTATCATACAGCTTGTCTGTAGCAAGAGTACTAGACGTCCTGTACCCTCCGTTGTTATACCACCTGTATATGCCGCTATTAGAGTTGTATACAGTTGTGTCTGTTCCGTTTATGTTTCTAACGTCGTTTTCGTTAGCATCAACCTCATCGATCACAAACCACGCCCCATCATTATCTTCTCTTGCAAGGATCCTAATCGTATCTACAGTAGGTACTTCAGCAGCAGGAGACAGGTTGTTACCCACATATCCCCTGAACATCGTGTCGATTTCGATCACGTTATTTTCAAACACCAGAGAAGCAAAGATTTCATCCGCGTATTCTGTATCCACAGACGTCTCTCTTGCAGAGTCTATAAACGCAAGCCTTGAGTAAGGCGACAGGGCTGACTCTTGATTGTCCTCGTAGACAAACTGAGTGGCGAATTGAAAGCACCTCTCCTTAAAGTTGTTCTGACTAAAGTTGGTGTCGGTGTCAAAATTAAAGGTGGGCTCCCTTTTGGGGGCTGCCTTGATGGTGTTTATGACGTAGTCAAGCTCCACATTGTTGAAACCGTCATACTCCCCCGCAAGAGCTCTATCTACATTAATGGCTCTGGGAGGGTTTATATTATCTGTAAAGTACAGAATGGTCTCCAGGGTGCCGTCCGCGTCAAAATCCCTGTTGACAACGTCTGCCTTTATAAATGAGTTCGGGTCGAAGTTCAAGTACCCGTTAGCAGGTCTCTGAAAAACAACCTGATACGTAGCGGTGTCTGTGTTCTCTGTGTCTACATAGTAGATGTAGTCAGCGCCCGTGTTGTCGTTGTTCGCCGCAAAGAAGTATATTCTGTTTCTCTGCGGGTCAGAAACCGAGCCAATGACCGTCAGCTCGTCAGTAGGGACGGCGTCATTTACAGTCTCCCAGTCCAACGCTCTTGTGCCCCTAACGTTCTTCAAGACACCTACAGTGCTGTCTCCATCTGGGTCCAGTGTAACGTTGATTGCGTCGAGCATCTCACCTTCCTTCAGGAGGCGCTCATCCGAATCTGTGTTCAGCTGTCTAGGTATGAACTTATCTATATTCATTAGAGCTTAGGCGATTGCTTAGAGTTCTTTCTGATCGTCTTGAGCAGCTCCTCCTTAGTGAAGGACTTTATCCTAGCATTGGCCTTTCTCCTTTCGTTGTAATACTCCTGCCTTGCACGAGCCTTTTCGTTAGCAGGAACAGAAGCCTTTCTCTCTATGATTCTGTAGTATATGTAGCTCCTCAGGGCTTCTTCTGCATACACGTGGATCCTAGGGTTCTCAGACCTAGCTTCGTCAGCTATGTACTCAAGTACAATCTCGCTGATTCCTGAGTCTGCTTCGATCTCGATTCTGTTCTGATCCAGGTTTACCCTGAACTCCCCGTAGTATTGACCACCGCCAACACCGTACAGCCTGCCCTCGTTATTCTGGTACACAAAGTTCCTGAATATATGAGAGTCAAAACCGTCTTTTATGCCGTCCCCACCAGCAGTAGAAAACCCAGCGGTAGCCGTCTTTGAGTCCTCCCTGTCTTCGCACTCACCGCACTCTTTCATCTTCTGAGAGTAGTTGATGTTTTTGTTGTGTCCCAAAACGTACACGAGTCCATCAGTCCCCACGACACCGACCTTGGTCCAGTCCACATAGTCGCAGGGCAACTCAACAGTATCAGTCGTAGAGTTTACGCTAATCTTGAGAGATCGCACGACCTGAGACATGTCAAACCCAAACTCCCTTACACCTCTGAGTGCGTGAGACCTGACCGTAGTGTCTGGCACGTGTCCAGCGTAGTCATCGTGGTCTCTCGTCAGTATGAAGTCGTTTACTACTTGAGATATGTATACGTAGTTCTTTGCCATCAGAAGTTTCTATCTTTTTGATTCTCAGCCTCTTCTGTTTGCATTAAACTAATTACATCTTTATCTCTTATCGAAAGACCTGCAAGCTGAGCTATTTCATGAACCAGTTCCGAGAGGTAATGATCTGGGAGCTCAAAGTCTATGCTGTTCACGGGATCAAACGTATCCACTCCGTTTACAGCTGTTGTCAGTGTCGTGTATGTAGGAAGCGATGCGCTCCGCTCACCAATTCCGTTAGCCACTATGGTCCTGCCTTGAGGGTACTTGTAGTACCTAAGGCTTATCCTCTGTATGCTGGAAGGGAACACCTCGATATCGTCTCCGACCAAAGCCACTGGATAGGACTCACTGGGGGCAGACAGGTCGCTGATCAGGATTCTGTCGATCTTGCCTTCGTCGTAGCATAGCTCGATCGGAACGCGAGTAGACGTCCCCATAATGACAGTACCAAACGTAGTAGCCGAAATAATCCTGGAAAGGTCTGCGGGCTTGTCAAACACCCCGTCAGCCTTTGTTATGTTCTGAGATCTAGAGAAATACGAAAGGTCCTCCTCTATCTTCTTGTAGTACGACTTGTCCTCTTTAGGGTTGAACTGCGCCCTGTTCTTCCTGCTGGCATCCTTCATCTCGTTAAAGAGCCTGTTGTAGATGTTGAGCTGGGCTACCTGAGCGAAGTTGTTGAATATAGCGGGCGTGACGAAGCCACGCTGCTCTTTATTCACTGCATCCTTTAGTGTGTTGTATACGGCTTGAACGCTTGCCATACAGCAAATATACAAAAAGAAAAAGCCGCTCTAGGCGGCTCTTTCCGTGGTATGCGCTTTGATCAGCGATTCAGTTGCTTTTCTATTTCTTCGACAACAGGAACTGCGGCCTCAGTAAGACAATACCTCACGAGTATGTCAAGGGGCTTCTTTCCTGCTGGCACAGACACAATCAGCTTCCCAGTATCGAACCAACGAACACCGTCTGGGTCGAGCTTCAGGATCTGGAACTTCTCTGCCTGCCTCATCTTGGCTTTCATTTCCACGACAGGGTTGTCGAAGGACTCAATGAACCTCTTTGGGTTCTTCTTGGCAAACACGAGTAGGTCGTGCTTAATCTCGTTCACTGGCCTGTCGACATTCATGCCTTGAGCGACAGC
>Ga0070746_10000289_pt1 | contig 29496 bp, 20 predicted proteins | sample VirMetDEL_Mar_21_FD_77016 | JGI IMG/M metagenome (GOLD analysis project Ga0070746, IMG submission 77016) | Aqueous microbial communities from the Delaware River and Bay under freshwater to marine salinity gradient to study organic matter... | ecosystem: Environmental > Aquatic > Marine >...
CAATGAGTGGTATCTCATCTGTAGGTGGCGTCGGCTCTAGTGCAGTCGAAACCTCCTTCATTCAAATGTATCGGGAGGGCTTTGCCCAGCAATTCCAGCAGTTCGACTCTCGCTTCATGCAAGTGTTCGACGTGGTTCGTCAGGCTTCTGAGTTTGACTACTATGATCGTATCGGACTCGCCGAGGAAATGGAAGAAGTCACGACTCGGTACCATGACAATCCCACGAGCGAAATCCCGCATGATCGCCGTAGAATCGGCCTTCGCGATTTCGAGCAGGGCAAATACATGGAGCCGAAGGATGTTATCCGTCTGGCTTCTGATCCGCGCAATGCCTACATTATGGCGTTCAAAGCTGCGGCTAATCGTAAAGTCGACCGGATTATCCTGGACCGCATTTTTGATGTGGCTCACACGGGTAAGAAGGGCGAAGGTACAGTAGCTTTCGTCGGCACTAATGCTGACAAGGTGACTGTCGGAAATCTTTCTAAAGGTCATTCTCGTCCTATCACGACTGCTGGCCGCTATGAGCTGGAAGCAGGCGATGTGGAAGGAATCGATGTCAATGTCTCTTATGACAAGACTGACACTGGTGTAGCGAAAGGAATCACTCTCGATAAGCTCCAGGCGGCTCGCTTCACTATGGAGCGTCTTGAGTCTGTCTCTGAGGACGAGATTCTCGATTGTTGGATTACTTCATCCCAGGCGGAGCAGCTCCTGAATATCGAGGAAATCAAGAACAGCGATTACGCGGTTCGCAAGGCGCTGGCGGAAGGATCTGTCACGACTTACATGAACTACCGTTTCCGCCGTTCCGAGTTGCTCAAGGGAGCAGGTACCGCTGGCGATCCTCGTCAGTGCATCATCGCCAAGAGCAATGCGGTGAAAGTGGCCGTTTCTCAGAATATCGAGTTGGATATCTGGCAGGATACGGGTAAACGCAAGATCCCTTACATCTACAACAAGCTCGGCATGGATGCTGTGCGTATGTGGGGTGAGGTTACTTGCAAGCTGAACTGCCTCGATACCATCTAATCTTAACGAAAGGAGAAATTTATCATGGCAAGTTTCGAATATGCTACAGTAGACAAGATCGCACCTCTAGAGCGGATCAATACTGACGAAGACAAGTACATGGAGCCGAACGAAAAGTCGGCTCGCGTGCGAATCTCCAAGATTGAATTCGTAGCGGATGGAGCGCAGAGCGATGTCGTTGTTATTGGCCGTTTCGACGGTCCTGTGGAGCTGGTTGATCTGGTTCTCAATACCGATGACGACGGCGTTACCGTCAATTTGGGCGTGACTCCGCAGTCTGCTCCCGATGATGCCGACACTAGCTTGGGATCTGGAATTGTATTGGCCACAGACGTGACTTCTCGCGCTCCGTTGGCGATCAATTACAAGGTCACAGAGCCTAGTTACATCACGATGAACCCATCTGTGGGCGACTTCGCTGACGCTTCCGTCACCCGAGGGTACATCTTGTACGTCGACAACAGCTAATCGCTGTTGCCCCTTGAAATTTTAATACTTCCCCCCTTTATTAGGGGGGAGGTTTTTTCGTATGAGCACACTACTTGAAATAGTTAATAAGGCAGTTATCAAGGTTGGTGAGTCTACTATCACCCAGAACGAGTTCGACAATAAGTTGACGAAGGTCGCGAAGGTGATGTCGGAGGCGTACGTTCAGGCGAAAAGCCACCTCCTGCGCAGCTATAACTGGATGATTTCATCCAAATATGCTCGGTTGGAGGCTTATACTCAGACAGTGGCCGAGATTCAGGCTACTTATGGGATCGATTTGACTGGGAAGACCAGCGAGGAGATCGCCGAGGCGCGTTTCCTTGTCACCGAGGGCGATCCTGATGTGTTCTACGTGATTTTGGATTATCGGTTCAATCGGAGTTTCGCGCTCCCCACTGACCATATCAATACGCTCCTGGTCACGGATATCTCGAATTACCTGTGGTCGTACATGCAGACGGGAAAATACATCCATTCCGACTGCGATGCAATATATCTTCAGTATACCCACGATGTGCTGGAGACGGATCTGGATGAATCCATTGTGGACGCTTTGGCGGCGTATCTGGCCAAAGAGACTATTATCTGGCTTGGCGACAAGGAGGAGAAGCCCCGTCTGGATAATGAATATTTAATAGCATGGCGTTTTGCCAAGAGCATGGATGCCCAGCAGAACGGCTCCCGCTCAATGGAAGCTGTCGACTGGATCGGCGAAAGTCGCGGCGGCGGATTGCATAACGGTCGTACTCCTTATCCCCAACTAATCTAATGGCGAGATCCCATAGCCTCACGCAATTTGAATTCACGGGAGGCGAATTACCGCCTGCCAAGCTAGGTCGTACCGAAGATCCCTTGTATGCCGTGTCTCTGTCTGAGGTTAAGGATTTTATTCCCGATACGGAGGGTCCTATTCGTTCTCGACCAGGTACGCAGCGAATTACGGAGGAAGCGGCTTCTGTGACTAATGCTAGGCTTTTCCCTTTGGACGTAGCCCTTGGTGATGGCTATTTAGTGGAGTTTACGCCTAATCGTGTTCGAATAACAAAGCCTCAGGATTTCGGTACCTTCTATAGCGAAGTGGTTATATTGGGGGCAGGTCCTACTGCTTCTGGCGTTAATGGGGTATATACGTACGATGCTGGCGAGTCCATTCCCTATTCTAGAGAGGTATTCAAAAAGCAGATAGATGGTGCTCCTGCTGGCGATGTCTTTGAGCTTAAGCGAGAGACGACGAGCCCTACAAATTTTGTATTCACTACTCTAACGTCTCGTCAGGACAGTAACGATTTGGTTGTTCCTTTGTTTATCAATACCGGAGGCGTGAGCCCAATATGGACGATTGTAGAGCCTTCAATCAATCCTGGAGATGAGCCTACCCAGACTAGGGAGATAGACGGCCCTCAGCAGGTAGGCTCCGCCGACAATATCTATGATGAAGGCGAGTTGGAGGATATTCGCGTTTATGTTACTGGATCGGTTATGTACGTAACTCATCCTAATCATGCTCCTGCCATTATTTATAGAGATGACTCCAATACGTGGGTGTATGAGGTGATTCCGTTCACAAATCCCGCGATGAATCCGATTTCCGATAGGGATGCTCGAATTGACGTATCTGTAGCGGATTACCAGTATCGCGTATCTATTCAGAAAGATGGTGCGGATTTCAGTAATCCTCAGTATACCCCTGGGGTATGGATAGCGTATCAGCAATTAGACAATTATATACTAGCTGAATTTGAGGCGATAGATGGGGCGGATGATAGAGCTATCGTTAAGCCTGTGAAGCGAATCGTGACTGGAGTAGATCCCTCCGCTAGAGTAGAACTTCAGCCTACTTCTTCCTATGTGTATTTAGAGGATGTGGATGTCCCTACCTTGAGTTCTAATTCAGCTATTTTCAGTAATGAGCTGGAAGGTAGTCATTTTCGTTTCATAAATATAGAATTAGATGGGCAGGGTCAGGATGTGTTCTGGGTGAAGTTAGGGCCTTATCTAGGAGTAGATCTAGCTACCTCAGGATTTTATGGAAAGGATCCTGCGGCTGAAGTAGATGTCATGAGAGTGGAAGAGTTTGAAGTAGGCCAGCCGCAGATATCTCATATAGACATTGGTCGTATAGATTCGTTTAGGGACACTAATGCAGCAGGTCAGCCACTTACTCTAACTCGTCTTACATCCACTTCACCTGTGTTTGACTTCGATAGTCGTCCTAATGATTCGGATACCCGAGATGCTGGAAGAGCAGTCCAGTTCGTAATAGATGATGTTGTATTGAACGGAGTGATACAGATAGATAGTAACAATAATCCGAATCAGGCTAGTATTTCTGTGGATGGGCCTCTTCCGTATTCGGAAAAGGAAGTCCCAATGAATGGAGGAAAAGTCGACACTTGGCGACTAGGAGCTTTCCATAATGGCAATTTCCCTCACGCTGTCACAATCTTCGATGCTCGCCTGACCTTTGGAGGAACTCTGTCCCATCCTCAGACGGTCTGGCACTCGCGCCTAGATCGATTCTTCGACTTCAGCCCAGTGGATCCAGACAACCGTGTTCTCCCAGATACGGGTTTTAGCATCAGTCTTTATGGAAGAAAGCTTTCTCTTATCCGATGGCTTCACTCTGGCGATCAGCTTCTGGCTGGGTTGGAAAGCTCGATCTGGGCTTTATTTGGTTCAGAGGGGATCTATACTTTTTCTACCGCTATAGCTAGGCAGCAAGCGGAAATTGGCTCTATTCAGCAGCCTGTTCAGTTCGGATCTACTGTGATTTTGGTTCAGACCTCTGGAAGGTATCTTCACCAGATTCGCTTCGACGATAATGTGAACTCGTTCGAGATCGACGATGGTACAGCTATTCCTAATCATCTTTTCGAAGGCGAAGGCCATAAGATAGTGGACCTGGATGTCCAGCTTTTGCCTGAGGCGATATTGTGGATTGTGCGTGAAGACGGGCTTCTCTGTAGTCTGACTCCCATTTGGGAGGGAAGAAATCGTAGGTACGCCATAGCGCAGCATACCATAGGAGCGCAGGCTACGTCAGTGACTCAGTTTATTATAGACGAGCTTGGCAATAGAGTTATCGACGAATTAGGAAATTACGTGGTAGCGGATACCGTAGGTATAGGCACTTCTCGAATTCCTCGCGTCCAGACCGTCGCTGCTCTTTTCAATTCCACAGGATCCCGAGAAGATCTGTATTTGCTTACCTACAGAGGAAATTTCCGTCTGGTAGAGCGTATGCAGTTCAATTTCTTTCCCGAGTCGCCTAATGACTTCACTAATATGGTTCATTTGGATTCGGCTTCTAGAGCTAATTCCGATCCTCCTAAGACCGATTGGCCTGAATTCACGGGTTATGCGGGAGAAACGGTGACTGTTTTAGCCGACGGCGTAAAAGTCTTGGAGAATTATTCTGTACCTAGCTCAGGCGTGGAACTTCCTGAAGAGAGTCCCGCTACTGAGGTGGTGATTGGTTATCAATATACCCCCCGTCTTCGTACGCTTCCCTACAGCATCACGCTGGTTGCCGGAAATTCGGGACACCAGAGTAGATTAGGCCGAGTGACTAGAGCTTTTGCTAGAGTCGAGAATACGCTAGGAATGGCTTTCGGCGATGATCCAGACGACGCGGAGAACTTCATCGAGGAGGATTTCGGAAACAATGACGATATCGAGAATGATACGGATCTTTACACAGGCGATCTGAAGCTTTCTTTTCATCAGACTCGTAATCGAGAGCTTCAGTTCTATATTGAGCAGCGTGAACCCTACCCTCTTAACCTTTTATCCCTGACGATTCAGGCGGAAATATCATGACGACGACTCTAGCACAGCATTCGATTATAGATCAGTTTGAGAGGGAAGCGTTGGATCATCCTTCGCAGATGTACTATAAGCTCGACCACGAGTTCTTGCCCTGCGGTAATGGTCAGTACATTTACGCGCGCACGGCTCATGTTCCGAAAGGATGCCTCTTTAGTTCGCTAGAGCATAAAACTCTCCATCATTTCAACCTCAGTAAGGGGGTGAACCTTATCTATGGAACAGGTAAGGAGCCCATTCGTCTGATCGCTCCTTGTCGTGGGACTACTGAGCCGGGAACTCGCCGTCTTATTTTTGCCGAGGAGGATTCTATCATGACTACCTATCACTTGACTACAGAAACAGATCCTGAGGCTGTGTTGGCGGAGATAACAGCTCCAAGTAGAAACCCGTTATTATCTGAGGAAGATAAGCTCCGTATGCAGCAACATCGAATATCTATGCCTTCAAGTAGAGAGGAGTTACCATGTCCGGAATAGGTGCAGGCATAGCTCTATTGGGAGGCTTTATGTCTAGTAAAGCCGCCAAGAAGAATGCTAGAGCCCAAGAGGAGGCGGCTCGCTATAATGCCGCAGCTACTTTGGCTAATGGCCGTATTCAAGGGGAGCTTACTCGTTTCGACGCGATAGGTCCGAAGTTTCAAGCATTGATGGATGCGGATTCTTCGAAGACTAATGCTAAGCTGATGTCTTTGAATTCCGATCTGGTAGCTATCCAAGGTAAGGTAGCGGCCGATCAGACTCTTCTACAGGCCAAGTATATAATGGCTGATGCGGCTGAAACTTCTGAATCTTTCGAGCTTCAGGCAATGGAGGCGTCTAATGAGCGCAATAAGGCTCATAACCAGTTCCAGCAGGACATCGACGATATCGAATTCGACAGTCGCAAGAAGAAGGCTTTGGCCAAGGTAGCGTACGCTTCGATGGGAGTAGCTATGAATTCCGGAAATGTGGAGGCTATCGATCTTGAGATAGTCAGCGAGACTGAAGAGGCGATTGGATCTGTGATGCTCGCCAAGTCTATTGAGAGCCGCTCCGCAGGGAAGGTTTACCGAGAAGCTAGAAAGAATTCAGAGAAAGCGACTGAGGAAGGTAGGCGGGTATCGTCCTCTGCGGATAATTCAGCTCAGATTGTTCGTTTGGAAGCTGAGACGGAGGCGTTGAGGCTGGATAATGAAGCCAAGAATTTCATAGCTTCCGGAGAGTACATGAATTGGTATGCAGATTTTGTGGAGGAGTCTTCGGATCTTCGCGCTTCTCTGTTGGAGTCGGGCGCTCAGATTCAAGCTGACAGCGCATTTTCGGTGGCGATGGCTAATGCGGCGAATACTCGCAGACAGGGAACGGTCGCTCTGGTTAGCGGCATAGGACAAGGCATAAGCGGATTGGCTTCGGCAGGCGCGTTTAGCGGCGGCGGAGTAGGTAGCCCTACCGGATTAGGCGCTCCTCCTCCTTCAGGCACGCCAACGACTGTAGTAAGAGCCCCAACACGGGCGCAAACTAACCAATTTTAGGAAGTACAATGGCATCGAATAGACAAAGATCAGATATTTCGGCCCCGAGCTTAGGCGGAGGTTTTGGGCAGGTCACGCCTACGCCTCGGGTTTCTCCTGTATCGACTACTCGATCCGCCGCGCCTAGAGCTACGGCCCGAATAGGCTCGCTTCCGAATGCGCCTGCTAATGTTCGCGCTCCGAATATAGATACGTCCAGCGCCCAGATTGCGGGAATACTTGCGGATACTCTTACCAATGTTCAGAAATCTAATCAGTTTTTCGCCGAAAAGGAGATTGCGGCTAACACGATTGAGGCTCGTCAGGATATCGCTCGGGATTATGCGATTCAGCTAGCTCAGTTCAAAGAGGGTTATAATGAGGGCCTGCTTAAGGGACAGATTCATTTAGGTGAGGGAGAGAATCCTTTTGGAGAATTCGCTAATACTACTATAGCTAATCCAAAATGGGATGGTTATCAGAATAGCGCTGCTTTCAATAAGCTTCCTCAGGAGCAGCAGCAGATACTTATCAGGGAGTTCTCCTCAAGGGAGCTTGTCAAAGCGGCCAATACCGATGTCAAGGAGCGTATCGCATTTACCAATACAAAGTTATCTAATCAGATTGCTAAGGGAGATGCTGAGATATCTTCTATCAAGTTGATTCCGTCGGATGATGGTAACTCCTTGGTACGTGATGCAGAAGGCACTGATTCAGGTATTCTTGCTCAGAATAATGCGGAGATTCTATTTCACTCAGGAAACGTAAAGGCGGCTCTTCCCTCGATCAATAGGCGGTTCGTCAAGTTCGCTAACGACTACTATCATAATCGGGATCCCAATGAAATTCTTCCTCCTCCAGAGCATTTTAACGCTCTGGTGAAGGAGTTTATTCATCCGGAGTTCGGACAGCTATTGGATCCTAATGTCATCGCTTCCCAGAAAAGCAAGTATAGGGAGGCTGCGCTTGTGGAGCCGAAACGCCGATATAAGCAGCTTTCCTTTGATGCATCTGTTGCTGTAAAGAATATACCTAGTTTAGATGCGTCGCATTTGGGAAATCCGGATATGATTGCGGATAAACAGAAAGCATGGGCTGCTCTGAAAGAGCAGGAAGTTCAGGCTGAGCGTATAGGGGCTGATTTCCCCGAGGAGCGACGCTTTAAGCTGATGGAGTTGGGCGTTCAGTTGGAGGTGGATCGGGATTTTGCCGTCTATATGGATCCTCGATTGTTTGTGGCTGCGTCTACTATGTTTCCTGGCGATTCCGATGAAGCCAAGCAGATGCGTATTCAGATGGTTACTAATCCGGATACGGGAGAGCCTTTTATAGGATTGCCGATTCCTGGTTTGGATAAGCCTGTGGATTTAGGTTCTATGCCTCCTCTTGCTCGACTTCCTTGGTTGACTCAAGCAGTTAGGTTAAATCAGAAGCAGCTTAGTTTGGAGAAGCCTGTTGGGAAGGAAGCGAAGGCTATTCATAGAAGACAGGCAATGTATTTCAACTATGCTTTGGAACTTTTAGATGCCGCTACGGATCCGAAGTCTAATGCGTATGTGGAATCCTTGTCTGATCGAATATTTTCTCCTGAGACTCAGGCTAAGCTAAATGCAGCACAGGGGTTTGCTTCGGAACAGGAGGCTGCACAGAGTCTATGGCAAGAGTTGGTGGTAGGGAGCCTATTGTTGCAGGATGGTATGAAGATCCCCGATTCATCCGTTCCGTTTCTTACGGAACAGATGATGTCTTTTCATAATAATGGGGCGACTCCTCCAGGTATCAGTGATGTCAATACAATAGGCAATACGATGGCTTCTTTACTCAGGAACCATTTAGAGAGAGGGGATTACGAAACGGCGGCAAAGGTTGGATTTGGCGTGGAGATTGCAGGGCTTAACGCGGATTTGCAGCCTATCCGTGATGAGTTTCGTCCAAAGGATGCACCCAATATAGTTAGCCGTATGTTTGGTCTGGGAGGTTCCGCCAAATCTAGCGTAGGTCTTTTGAAGCGTGTTCAGGATCTCACGCATCACGAACTCAACCAGAATGACGAGTATTCGGGATGGGTTGCCACGTTCTTAGATCCTAAAAGCGAGCAGAAAGATAAGGATAATGCTTTAGTGAATATCCGAACCACGTTGACTGACGCGACGTTGGATAAGCTCGACAGGATGCAGCTAGAAGCCCCTAGCGGCGGTCCCTTGTACTTTAGAAAGGGAGCTTTTCGTGGCTTCAGCAAGTCTGAAGCCCAGGCTCTCCTTGATATGGGTCATAGCGTAGCCTCGAATTTCTTCATACCTACTGGGGTTAATCAGGCTTACTGGGAAGTATTCCAGTCGCAGGTAATCCAGACTCCTGTCGGAGTTCAGTTCAAGGGCTTTGACCCAGGCGCTGGGAAGGAATTCATAGACAGAATAGCGGCTATGCAGTGGACTCAAGGCGGTAGTAAGCTTCGAGATAATCTGGTGTCGCATCTTCGGCAGTTTGAGGGGAATACGGGAAGGGTATTGGATGCGTTTGAACGCTGGAGGGCTGACTTTGCGCTTCCTGAAAATTCGGGCATTACTGTGAATAGTCGTGGATTTATGGTGGCTTGGTCGCTTATCAGCGGTAAGACCGACAATCGCGTATTAAGTCAGGAGCCGTTATCTCCTGCGGTTGTGACCTCCTACATGTCTGAGGCTGATATGACTCAATGGCGGGCGGGCGCTCGGAGTTATGATGAGGGATTCCCTTCCTCTACTTCTATGACGGATAAGTTGAGGTTTTTAGGCGATAGCATTAAGAATATATTTAACGTAGGTCCTGCTGGTTCTCAGTTTCAGCCTTTGGATATAGCTGATATCCCAAAAGCGCTTACAGCTAAGCTTGATTCGATCGATTTTGTTCGGGATGGAGAGAGTGTCCTCGATGGCGGTGAGATGTACGAAGTAAAGGATGAAGAGTTTCACGCTATGCAGATCACTGGTACGCTTGGCAGAGTCTTGAATGAAGAGGCTCTGGATGTAGGCATTCCTTTGGATTTCGATCCAAGCACAACGTCGGGGATCGAGTCTACTGCGTTACTAGGCCGCTGGATGGCTGCGAGGTTTACCGATAAGACTCCTGAGATGTTCGATCAGGATGAAAATAAGATGGAGATGTCCTCGACGCTTTATGAGCTGTATATGCAGAAGGTGACGGACGGAGACTTCGGTGATCAGCTCGATGAGGAGCTGCCTAAACTTTTCGATCAGTATCCTGGCGCTCAGCTTCGATTTTCCTCTATTTCCTATAATGTAGATACGCCTCATATGCGTGCTGAGGGTTTTGGATTGCTGACAGATACTAATGCTCTGAATCAAATCGATGACAGGAGGACTGCTATATCGCTACATATTCGCGCAGAAGTATTGGATGCGGATGGAAATTTAGTATTCATTCTGGATAGTCCTATTAATGATCCTCAGATCCTAGATAGGTACGAGCAAGTGGAGGTTTCAAGATAATGTCTACTGTAGCTCAAAGACATTTCATTACTCCAGAACAGGAGAGCCAGCTGCGCAGTCATATCCAGTTCGGGAAATCTGCTATACATAAGAAAAATCCCGACGCTTTGGCTTCTATCGGAGCGCGTACTCTTAAGGGTCTTCAGGATACGTCTCCTGCGATTCTATGGGATATCATGACTCGTCCTAGCACAGGAGATGAGCCTGTTCTTTCGGTAGCTGATCTATATAGAGAGTTTCGAGGGCAGGAATGGGATGAGCCCATGACTTATCATCAGGCGCAGTGGCGAGTCCAAAAGAATAAGGAGCGAGCTGCTTTGGATACAATAATCGCGAATAGAGAAAAGGGTATGCTATCTACTAGCATAGGCGTCTTGTCTCAGTTCGTATCTGGCGCCGCTTTGTCTCCTGAAACTTACACTCCTCTAGTAGTCGGGAGGCTAATGACTGCTACCGCTGCCCGAGCGACTCGGCTACTTGCCGCAGGGCGCGCGGCTCCGATTTCAACTAGGGTAACTGAGATTGGGGCTAAAGTGATCCCTAGGAACTCGTTTGCTGCGGGTGTTGTCGAGGATGCGGTATTGGCCAGCGTACCTTACACTTTTGCGTATCACCATAGAGAGGATTTATTAAATAATCCTGCGTCAGCGATGAACTACTTTACGGATATTCTGTCGTCGGCTATGTTGGCGGGTACGTTGACTTCCACCGTCGGACGAATTTGGGATCCTCGTTCTCTTAAGGATGTCCTTGAGGCGCACGCTAGCGATTTTGCTGTGTTGGCTTCCGCTAGGGGAGATATGTCTCAGATATCTGCGCTGCGTGAGGCTCGGGTATTAGCTCTTGCTATCATGGAGCCTGTGAATGAATGGGTGGATACCCGTAATTTCGATGGCAAGGTCAAGTTGATTGATGATCCTGATGAGCCGACTATATCTTATTTCAATAAGGACGCGAATGAGATAATTCTGAATACGCCTCATCTGAAGAGTCAGCTAGATGTCAAGAACCAGTTGGATCTCGCTAGGGCAGGCATTCATGAAAAGGTTAAGCTTCGTCCTGATCAAGTTCAGGATCTAGATAAGGCTATCGATGACGGTATTCAGGAATGGGTCGTGAAGACTAAGTTCACGGGTAAGATTCGGGAGTTTACCGATGCAGATGATCCGACTGTATCTAAGTTCGATAAGGAACGGAATGAGATAATTTTGAATAGGGCTCATCTGACTCGTAAGTCAGATGTGGCGGCTCGGCTGAATCTCGCTAAGTCCGGTGTCCATAGTAAGGCTCCTAGCACATTGAAATCGGATGTGGAGGTAGGAAAGGATGGCGTTACCGTTGGTCCTACGTTTACTGAGTTGTTTAGGGGACCGGGCGATCTTTCTACGCTGGGCGTTTCTGCTGGTCCTAAGGACCATGTAAGATTTAATCCTTCCAATTATACCAATGATTTTGTCATGAGGCAGGGGGAGCGCTTCGATAGGATGATTGAAGAACTTCCGGACACTCCTGAGGCATCGGCTGTGACCCAAGTAGAAAGTTTTTTTGAGGACAGCGATTACTCTTTAATTTTTCCTGACGGCGATTCCTTTCCTTCTTCGTTGGTGGATCAGCGTAACTTGGTTGAAAAAAAATTCAAAGAGGAACAGGCCGCTCGAACGGCCGCAGGAGAACCGGAGTCCTTCAAGGTGCCATTCAAGGGGACTGGAGAGCACCATTCCATGGCGCAGGCGATAGACGACGCCGTTGAGATGGAGGTGACTAAAGCTCTTCGCGCGGAAAAGCTAGTCGCTGCTTTTTCTGAACATAGGGACAAGTATCGTAGATTCGATCAAGTTGCCGAAGATATGGAAGATACTCTGGGCCTAGAATTTCTACGGGCTGCGGGTATCACTGAGCATGATGTATTAAAAAGCGGCTCGTTTCGCGTTAGCATTGAGGATGCGGTAATTCGTAGGTTTATCCGTAAACGGGTAATGCTTCGGGTACATAGGGAGATAGTTCAAAACGAAGCTAATGACACGGCTCGGGGCTGGGGTGTAAGGAAGGGTGTCCGTGCTAGAATTACAGCTTTTCTTGACGGTACTATTAAAGGAAAGAACTTTACTAAAGGCGGCGATAATCTGAATACTCGTATGCATGTTCTGGTCAATGAGATGTCGTCCTATATAGATGCATCATTTACTCGTAATGGTGTATCCAAATTCCTGAACACGTATGATGATGAGGCTGCTGATTTCTTTACTGAAATAGATAGAGCGTTAGACGGCGCTATTGATGTTTCCAAAGAAGCGGCTGATGTGGCTAAGAGTATAGCTAAAGTAAATGAGCTTTTGCGTCGTAGGCTTAATGCTCAGGGAGCAGGCATAGAGAAGCTAGATGGTTATTTTTTCCGTCAGATTCACAATAGAGATCGTATCCTTAAAAATCAATGGGAGTGGGCGCGCGACCTGATGAAACATGAGAACGTGGATTGGGCTCGTATGGGATACGCAGGCGCATCGGATCAAGATCGTTTGGATTTTATACGGGCTGTTGAGGAAGATATCGCCGCAGGTCATCATGTAACTGAAGTCGGCCTGGATCCAGAGGTTCATGGCGGCAAGAAGGCTCAGCAGTTTGCTCATAGCAGAGTTATCCATTTCCAACCTGGAAAGGGTGTGTGGTATAACGACAAGTGGGGGCATCAGGATACTGCTAAAGAGCTGATGAATCAGGTGGCCTTGCGCTCAAAAGCGGTGGTGTTAACCGAATTGGCAGGTCCAGACTTCAAGGCGTTTTGGCGTAGTCTAGAGGATGTTCTGGAAATGAATCCCGAGACATCAGGTAAACAAGGTCTGTCGGAATCGGATGCCGATGACATCGTACCGACCTCGTTTATCTCAGACATTCAGCTTATTCGGAACCACTGGGACCAGCTTACTGGAGAGGCTTCTATTCCTGAGAGTAAGCCTCTAGCTCTTTGGGGAGCGACTTTCCGCAATTACGTCAAGGCCATGACTCTTCATGGGACGGGGATCACTACGCTGTTCTCCGATCCGGTGAATCAGATTATAAATCTTCGATCCTCTGGAATGTCTAATAGCATCATGGGAGCGACTATGGAAGTTATACGCTCCTATGGGCCTGCGATAGATCATATGCTTGGACTGAACAGTAATCAGGCGATTGCGTTCGCCGACGAGATGCTGCTCCCTCACGATACTAACCTAGCTGCCGCTAGAGCTGCGTTGGGCGATTCGTCGGCTGCTCTTAATGAGGGCCTTTCCAATAAGATTTTCCAAGCTAGCGATCGTTTAAGTCAGGCGACGATCAAGTGGTCGGGAGCTGGGATCTTCACGAAGCTCAGTCAGCTTACTTCGATAATCGGCTCGCAGCGTCAGCTCGCGTATCTTTTGAAGAATTCAGGCGAGCGTAGTCCTGATTTCGAGCAGTATCTGAAAAGACACAAGATTTCGATGGCCGAGTTCGATTCGCTTACGCCCTACATAATCGACGATCAGTTGTCGGTTTTCGATATTCCGGATGACGATTTGCGACGTAGATTCCAGAATGTCCTCAACGAGGGTATGCGTACGGGATCGCTTACTGCTGATCCCTATCAGACAGCTCTGGTTCACTGGGGAACTAAGGCAGGAACTGCTAAGGGCGAGTTTTCTCGTGGGCTTATGATGTACGTGGCTCCTGCTGTGGCGATACAGCAGAAGCTTTACATGCGTATGGCTGTACTGGGCGGAAACGACGCGCATTGGACGAGTCTGTTTGAGAGGAGTCGTATCATTGAGACTGTTTCTGTTCTAGGTATGATGCTTGGATCTGCTGCCGTGATCATGACGGTAAAGGATGCCCTTAAAAACAAGGAGCCATTTTTCCTAGGGGACAAGCCATTCGCCGCTGATCATATGAAGCGCATTCTTCAGGTTTCAGGAGTTTTCCCTCTGATGTTGGAGACGATTGCCACTGCTGGAGGCGGTGCTTCTGGCGCTGCGTTTTCCGCCATTGGGCAAGCCTACGATACTTTGGATTCCTTTATCACTAAGGATAAGTGGCAAGGGCTCCACGATATGATGCAGCTATCCCCGTTCATCGCTACTAATTTCGGCCCAATGCCTACTATCTTGCAGACTATGATAGGGGCTGCGAGCGAGGAGTACCTTCGAGATACCATCATACGACAGCGCCAGATTCGCTATATGACTGGTCAAGATAAGATTTTCTAGTATATTCAACCCCAAAAAGCTCATGTCAGGTGAAATAAGAATCAAAGATAAACCGGATCTAACTAGTTTAGATTCTACCGACCATCTCGGTGTGGACGGCTCCTCAGGCTTGCGCAGGTTCGATTGGACTTCCTTCGTCAATGCGCTGAAGTCCGGAGCCAAGGTAGCCATATCGACAATTCTGTTCCAAGACATCTCAGAGAAGGATCAGCCTCTTGGTTACGTAGGTCTGGATGCCCTCGGCAAGATCCCGCTGTCGACAATCCCATCGGATCTGAATTCGGCCTATGTGTTCCTTGAGCATGTGGCTATAGAGAATCAGCAGATTTTCATGACTCCAACACGTACTCCAGGCATTGATAACGTCGCGGTCTATGTGAATGGCTCGCGTCTGTTGGCTACGGATTTCGATAAATCCAATCCCGATAATGTGACACTGGATTGTCCGTTGAAAGCGGGCGATACGGTTCGCGTCGAGACTCTCCTTACTGCTGCCAAGACGACGCATGATCCTGTGACCATCGCGGCAGGTCTGGATTACATTTCAGTCAATTCTCCAGGTCAGGAGCTTACCCTTAATCAGGTCCAGCTTGAGACTGATGTTGCTGGGAATCTTCCCGTCGCCAATTTAAATGGAGGCGACAATGCTAGCGGCTCTACTTTCTGGGCTGGCGATGGTACATGGAAGGAAGGACTCGGCGGCGTCGGCTCGGGCAATTCCGTCAAGGAATCCATATCTCAGACGGCTCACGGGTTCGTTGCAGGCGAAGTTATTTACTTCAGTTCTGGAGGTATGTGGGAATTGGCTTCTGCTGATATAGCCGATACAGCAGACGTTCTTGCTATCGTAGAATCGGTAGAGAATGTGAATAGTTTCACGGCAGTATATAGCGGAAAGATTACTCTGCCTCCTACTCTTGTAGAAGGCTCAGTATATTATTTGGATGATGCGAATCCAGGCGCGTATACTGATGTTGCTCCTACTGCTGAAGGCGCTGTTCAAAAGCCGATATTCACCGCGATCTCCTCGACAGAAGCGGTTATGTATACCATGCGCGGGTCCATTAATTCTACAGCTCCCTCTGTTGTGGATTCACTTAATGGACTGGTGGGTGATCTTTTTATAGCTTCCACGACTCCGACGATCACAGTTACTCCGTCTGGTTTTAATATAAACCTGACGCTTAATCCTGGAAATATCAATACAGCGGATCTTAACAACAACGCAGGATTCACTGATGACCAGACGCCCGCTGAAATAGAAACTGCATACAATACGCAAGTCCCTCAGGTATCCGGTACCGAGATTACAAATGGAACCGAGACTGCGATTCGTCGCTACTCCCCGAAGGATGTAGCTGATATGGCTAATATTCACGGTGGCGGTGGCGCTAGTGGAGAAGCCAATACAGCGAGTAATCAGGGAACCAATGGCGTCGGGTTCTACGATACTAAAAGCGTTCTAGATCTCCAGTTCCGTAACCTACATTCCACTACAACCGCTATTGGGGTTGCCCTGAATGTAGGTAATAGGGATGTGGAAATCACTTTCGTTCCAGGCAACGTCAATATATCGGAGCTTAATAATGATGCGGGATTCACAGGCGACCAGACAGGAGCCGAGATCAAAACCCTGTATGAGGCGGAGGCTAAAGCTTTTACGGATGCGCAATTTGACAAGCTTGCAACCGTCGACGCCAACGCTGACGAAACCAATACCGCCAACGTCGAAGCCGCAGGAGCGGTAATGGATTCGGAGGTCGATCCAGATATCAAAACCCTGTCGCTCCCGCCGAGCACGGTTATTTCCACTTTCGGCAAGGATCTAATCGACGATGCCAATGATGCGGAGGCTCGCGCCACTCTTGGCGTCGATCCCGCAGGTACGAACAATTACACTCACCCTGACCATACTGGAGATGTCGCCTCTTTGGGCGATACGACTACAACAATCCAGCCAGGCGTCGTCACAAACGCTAAGCAGGCGGATATGGTTCAGGATACCCTCAAGGGTCGAGCTACCGCTAGCACAGGCTCTCCAGAGGATCTGACGCCCACTCAGGTCCGTACGATGCTCAACGTCGAGGACGGAGCTAACGACTACACCCACCCCGATCACACAGGCGATGTTACATCTACTGGCGATGCAGCTACAGTTCTCGATCCCTCCGCCATCTCAGGCAAGCCGCTAGTTTCTGCGGCAGCTTCGGATCTGGTTCTGATATCGGATGTCTCGGACTCCAACAACCTCAAGCACGTACTAGTCAGCGATCTTGTCGGTGGTGGCGCTCCCGAGGGAACGGAAGTCTTGTCTACTGGGGAGTTTGGAGCGATCAAGTTCCTCCGAGAGGATGGAGCAGGCGGCGCTTCATGGGAAGAGGTTCCCGCTGGCGGTTACACTCACCCTGATCATACTGGCCACGTAGAATCACTTGGCGATGGCGCTACTACGATCCAGCCTAATGTCGTAGACGATACAATGCTGGTGGATGTGGGAGAGAATACTCTCAAGGGTCGCGTCAATGCGGGTACTGGAGATCCTACGGATCTCTCGCCTACACAGGTGCGCTCGATGCTCAACGTCGAGGATGGAGCCGATGTGACCAATACAGACTCTGTCACTGCGGCTGGCGCTGTCATGGATTCGGAGGTCGATGCTGACATCAAGACTCTCTCCCTTCCGGCCAACACGGATATTACCACTTACGGTAGGGATCTGGTAGGATCCTTCAATGCGGCGGCTGCTCAAGCCACTCTTGAGGTAGATCCCGCAGGCACGAACAATTACACTCACCCCGATCACTTTGGCGATGTGGCCTCTTCTGGAGATGGGAACACTACGATCCAGTCAGGAGTGGTCACGTATTCGAAAATACAGAACGTCTCGATCACGAATCGTATTCTAGGCAATCAGGTGGGACCGAATTCTCCTGTTCAGGAGCTATCTCCTGCGGATGTGCGCACGATGCTCAATGTGGAGAATGGAGCTAACGCTTACGTTCATCCAGATCACTTTGGCGATGTTACTTCTAATGCCGATGGCGAGACGACTATCGCCAATAAGACAGGCGATGCGGCTGGTATCTGCACAGGTATCTCCCCAGATACAGCTAACTTGGCTCGCTGGAACTCGGCAGGCAATCTCGTCGATTCGGCAATCAATTTCAATAATGTAGTCCAGACGACCACGCAGACGCTGGACTTCGTCCAGATTCCTGCGGCGGCCATGACTCCGAGGGAGACTGATGGAGCCGTACCTAATACGTTTGAGGGAGCGAATTTCAACATGACTGATGTCATGTCGTTTACCAATTTGTCTAAGACATGGGTTGTATTCGATTGGGTACTCCCGCCTAACTGGGTCAACAGTACCGTCAGGCTCCGTTACAATTGGGTAGGCTTCGCTGCTGCTGGCTCCGTGGAATGGCAATGCTACGCTTCGGCTGTAGCTCAGGGCCAGTCATGGGATCCTGCGATCTCCAGCCCTCAGGTAATCTCTCAGGTTATGTCTTCTGCGAATACCGAGCAGTTCTCGATCTCTCCTGCGCTGACTATTCAGAATACTCCTGCCGCAGGCGAGGTGGTGAAATTCCATATAGCCCGAAATGTCAGCGGCACGGATGACTTAGGGACGGATGCGCAGCTTAAGAATATCCAGATAGAATATACGAAAACTCTAATCAACACGGGAGGCTTTTAATCATGTCGTGTGAATATGCAGAAGTAAGAAATTCGGATTTCGCGATCCTTCAGAGGTTTTGCGTCGATGACCCTCACAATATCCCCGAGAAATTCGGAACCCATCCTTCGCTGGACTTCTCTCGGGCTGTTCCCGTGGTTCGCGGGACCGATCCTGAGCTTCCGGACGACAATAGCACGTACGGAGATTTTGAATATAATATAGATCCTCCAGGCAACCCGACTCAGGTCGTAAAGACTCTGACAATCGATTCTCTCACGGCGCAGCAGATATCAGAGAATGATGCCATCGCAGAGGTCAAAGCAATGTATCCTGATCTATTGGCAGGCACCGCCTCTACTGCGGATGTTCAGAAAGCTATATTAATTCTAGCCCAGCTAGCTATTGGGGAGTAATGAGAATACGTAGACACAGACGTAAGTATCATAGCGGAGTAGACCTTCCTTCATTCCCAGAAGGGACTGACATCGTTATTGATGCGACGAATCCTGCGTACGTCACCGACGATGGTACGAATGTGTCTCAGATTCTGGATATATCCGGCAACGATAATAATGTAACGGCTTCCGGAACCGAGCGCCCAACGCTAGGAGGTACGCCAGTTAATGGGCTTCAATCATTGGTTTTCAATGGCAGCTCAAACGTGATGAGGTCTGATTTTGATTTGCCGCAAGTGGGGTCCGATGATCTTTACGTATTGCTTGCGTTGTATGCTCAAGTTGGAACATCGAATCGCGTTTTCGCGGCTTGCTCTCAGGATACTGCGGCAGGCGTTACGCGCGGCGGTCCTTGGAAATGGACTCAAAGAAGTAGTATTGACCTTCGCATCCCTGTTACGGATGCGTTTAACGCAGCCGATACGGATCGCTGGGATGGGGCCTATACTTCCCCAAATCCCTATGTTTGGGGAATGACTATTGAGCGACTCACCTCAACTTCATACCGTCAAGAGATTTATTCAAACTCGACTTCGGTGGGGGACAGCGTCGCGCGATCAGGAGATGGAAAGGGACCGCTTAACCTCACGGATCGGCTAACGATTGGCGGCGATAAAACGGCATTATTTCAACGAATGGACTTTTGCGAAATACGGGTCGCGAGCGGGCCTAATGTGCGCGACAATTTTATCGCTCAACTTGAAGGAATGCTCACCAAATATAACGTATAGGAGGATAATTATGTCAATAGGATCACCAGACGATAGTAACCCTTTTAAGCTCGCTCGTAAAGCTACCGAGGACCTGGCGGTCTTTCCTACTTATACGAGCACTCCGGTCACGCCTTATAGTTTCCAGTTAGAGGACCAAGGTCGGATACTGGAATACCGAAATACAATCGCAGGCACTTGGACCGTTGAACCGATGAGTCTGGTTCCTTTCCCTGAGCTTACCTATATCAATGTGGTGCAAACCGATGTGGGAGCCGTCACTATCGTCCCTGGAGCAGGCGTCACTTTTATCGGCGACGGCACTACGGCAGGTATAGGGCGAGGCATCACTCTATATCAATCGCCTTTCGGCGGATCCAATAACTGGGTTCTTGTAGGAGGTATTCCTTGATATGTATAATCCCCTTCAAATAGGGATAAACAGTCTGGAGGTGGATACTGGTCCTCCTGCGTGCAAGGTAGAGCCATCGTTTTCGAACGTGGCTCTTCTTATGCATTGCGAGGGAGCCCATGGAGGAACGGTATTTACCGATAGCAGCAGCTATGCGCATTCCATTGTACGGCAGGCAGGCGGGACCATAGTAACTAGTACAGCTGAGTCTAAGTTTGGCAGCTCCAGTTTAGCGTTCCCTGATCACACCAATCTCAATAACTTCCTTCGGGTAGCTCACCATAATATATTGAACCTTGGTTCGGATAACCCGTTCTGTATAGAGTTTTTCGTAAAGTATCTTAATCCTCTTGGTTGTCCTACTTTATTTAATGCTGATATGTATTTCTTCCATAAGGCGAATGCATGGGTTATCGGCATGAGTACGGAGTTCGGCGAGAACAATTTCGTGATGGCTGATGTTACCACAGGAACGAACAATCAGTTGGTCACTCATAATCCTATAGCTCTTGGAGGGATTCCCCCTGGTCACAATCACTGCGAATACCTTAATCCTCCCGACCCTAATGTTTCTACGGATTGGCGGCATATGGCTTTCACTTATGATGGAACGACCTATCGGATTTTCATGGAAGGGGTTCAGCTTTTAGCTCGCGTCGACACTCCTTGGATTCCTTCATCTACCCAAGAATTGTTTATAGGCGCAGGCACTAGAGCTTGGCGTGATTATCCTGATCAATCGCATAGCGGTTGGCTCGACGAGATCCGTATAGTCAACGGCGAGGCTGTCTACACCTGCACGTTCACTCCACCTACAGCCCCTCACCCAGATGCATAATCCGTTACTTATAGGCATAACTAGCCAAGAGATGGGCGACACCTTGGGTCGCGTAATAGATCTTTCTTTGTCGATCCTCGAACCAGACCCTGTGGTTACGGCACAAGAGGTCGATTTATCAGTTTCGATCCTCGAACCAGCCCCTGTGGTTACGGCACAAGAGGTCGATTTATCAGCTTCAATTCTAGAAACAGGAGATACATAATGTCAGCTACATACGATCCCGTAACAGGAAGAGTCACTCTTGCTGGAGCCCCTACTCTTTGGTCTAGGACCAAGAACTTATTGCCCGTTGCTCCAGTGGGTTCAGATAGCGTAATATATATTATGCGTTACTGGCTTGATGAGTTGCCGTTGGATACTTTCAGCTTCGCCTTGAATTTCGGCCATGATAACGCGCAGCATATAGGATTCAATTTCTCGGAGAATCATCCTAATGGTCCTACGATAGCGGGGTTAGGCACTAGCGGATTTAGAGGAGTATATAATGATTTCTTTGGTTTCCTACAGTACCCCAATGAGACTGCGGGATTTAATGATGCCTACTTGTCTAGCGAGGATACCTTATCGGCTAAGCAAGATTACGCTATCTTCTCTGGGAATCCCGCGTCGGACCAATACTTTCAGGCTGTCCACTATGGCAATGGGGATTATCGGTTCTTAAGTTCTATGGGGGATTATAATTCCAAGCCAGATGATGATATGCCTTTTACCGTGCCTCGCGATGAGATCACTGGGCTCAATACTACCTATGTTTGGCAGGTCACATCAAGCGACGTGAACGAGTCGGTTTCAGCTCGCTGCTATGTCAATACCGACGGCATTGATTTGGATGCCATTAATTTGACTAGCGATCTAGACCCCACGAATCCTGAGACTCTGATCCCCGTTAGCAATTCTTGGGATTCCTCTTGGTTTCAGGTGAATACCGATGCAGTAACTAGCACTAATTGGCGCCCTAGCGCGGGAGTTATGGGCTTTCCCGCGTACTTCAATGCGAGATATGCTCATGACAACTATGGGTTGATAATCGACTATCTTGGAGTACAGTACAGCAGCTTGTATACGCCATGAGTGAAGCCCTATTAAATGTCAGACTCAGAAAGAATCACAAGACTTGAAGAACGATTTGAAAACATCCAATCGCTTTTTGATACTGCCTTAAAGCATTTAGAAACTTGGGTTGACTCTGAAAACGGAAACCATAAAAGACACATAACGGAGTTGCAAAAAGAGGTAGACAGGATCAAGGGCGATTTTCGAAAGGCTGTCTATGGGGACAACGAAAACCCCGGCATGTTTGAGGAGGTCCGAAGTATCAAATCAGAGTTAAAGACTCAAGGTGGGCGGCAAACTTGGATTATAACTTCAGTTATGGGCATTTTATATACATCCCATCAATTAGGCATAGGTGATTTAATATCCGCCTTTCTTAAATAATGGCCGTTTTGCGGGCTCGGGAGCGCAAGCGCAACGAGAAAACGGACCAGAGCTGAAGCTTTGGAACACACAAAAAAAGAGCCGCCCCGCTAAGCAGGACGGCTCATAGTGTGTGTCTGTGTGTGTTCCCAGAATCCAATCAGGAAATTTGGGTGCGGGAGAGGGTAACGCTCCCTCATGGTCCGGCTTATGAGACCGGATGCCGACTTTCGGCTTCCCGCCTTAAAGTGTGAGGGTGTTTAGCTCCACATGACCGACTGCAATACATGCCCGTCTTGTTTTGCTTCAACCTCTTTCGATACTCGTAAGGAAGTACACTAAATCGTTTTCCGCAAGAACATATGCATTCTATAAGGTCTGGCTTACGTTCTTTTTGATGCTGCGCGGTATGTTTTCGCACATGTAATGCTTCAAGATTCTCAGGGCTATTGTTGTCCTTATTATGGTCAATGTGGTGTGCATGTTCATAAGTTTCCAGCAATCGGCCTAGCTTATTTTCGAGAACGACTCGATGCAGCGGATAGAGTCCTTTGGAATTTCGTTTCGGGTGCGGCGGATTTGTTCGGCAGTACATATAGCCGCCGCCTTTGCAGGTGGACAATATTTCAAACATTCACACATGCTACACACTAGGTTATGAGTGTCAACTTTGACGGGCTAACAAATTGGTGCCAGCCGAGGGATTTTCACCCCCTCGATCCCCTAAAGGACCGCCAGAATTAAATCGACCGGCATTGGCGTCCGAACATACAGGATTCGATACCTGTATTCCCTCCGTCTAGCGGAGATTCCTAACTTGAAAGAATGCTCGGACATGTTAGAGAGTGAGACATTCAATCTGGTTTATCTTGGTCTTTTGTCAAAGATTTTTCATCGTCCTCCATCTCTTGGATTCGCTGTTCGAAGTGCAGAATCATCATATCCGAGAGTTGCTTAAGAGACTTGTCGAAGTTCTCCATATTCGAAACCGTAATCATCCCTCGACTGTGCATATACAGCCGCGTCGCGGCAGCTTCCACTATGTCATGCAGAAAGGAAGATCCTAGACGCATCCCTACCTCCATTAGTGTGCGTCCCATCAATTGTTCGATCATATTTTCGTCGATCTTCAGGTCCTTGGGGTCTTCGTCGTCTTCTTTGTATCTGTACATTATGATTGTCGTATCAGCGCCACCAGTTTGGTCAGCACCATTTTGCTTAGGTCTTCTTTGTTATTGAGCGCCTCAAGGACCACCTCGTCGATGGTTCCAGGGCTCACTAGGTCTATATAGTGGCAGTTTTCTGTCTGTCCTATACGATGGATTCGGTCTTGCGATTGGAGACGAGTCTCCAGTTGATATGTATTAGAGTAGTATACCATCGTACTTGCGCGGGTAAGGGTAATACCTTTAGCCCCAGCACTGGTGCATACGATAAAATCAGCTTCACCCTTCTGGAATTTATTTCTCGCATCGGTTCTGGCCTGCTGATCCATGCCTCCGATATACTCAACAACTTTGTCATCACCATATACCTCCGATAGAGCTTTGCTCACTTGTTTTACGTTTCTTCTGAAGGAGCAGAATACCACAAGCGGCTTGCTGCTGCGGGCAATCTGCAATAAAGCATGGATCTTGTTGCATGGCAACTCGTGCTCCTTGCCATTGTCGTCGACGACGAAGCCCGAGCAGATCTGCTGGAGCTTTATGATCGTCGTCAGAGGCAGCGTACTGGAGACGGTCCCTCCGAACGACAGCTCGCTCAGAGCATGGTCCCGAAGCTCTTTATAGATCTTCTTCTGATCCGCAGTCATCTCAATGTGGATCGTTTGCCACATCTTGTTTGGCAGATCGAGACAATCTCTCTTAGTAAGACGTAAAGTGAATGGTTTCAGTGTTTCGGTGAGTTGATCTAGATTCCGGTAGCCCACGATAGCGGTGAAGCTGCGCATTCCCGCGTATTGCTGCTCCTGAATCGCGTATTTGTTCTTGAATGCCGTCCACGTCCGACACCCAGGGGCCTTCTCGTGCAAGAATTTCATCTGCGAGTACAGATCCAGCGGCCCCTGAGTCATCGGAGTTCCGGTTAGAATGAATCGTCTGTCGACCATCTCAGCGAGCTTGAAGCACGTTTTGGTCACTTGAGCCTTGGGGTTCTTGATGCAGGTGGACTCGTCGACCACTAATAAAGATTTCGTCCTGCTTCTTAAATAATGTATGCATGTAGCTAAGCCGTCTTTAGTACGGATGGCTTCTACGTTCATGAAAAGGAAGCTAGGAATACTGTTATCGAAAGTGTCTAAGAAGTATCGAAGAGTGTTTTTAGCTTTCTTGGAGGTGGGCTTTCCTTTCCAGTAGTAGGCGCAGTAGTCGTCTGGGAAGTGTTCAGGTGCCTCCTTATGATACCAATTGGCATGAAGCCCATTGGGAGCAAGGACCAGAGTGTGTCGCGTCTGGCTGTTGGCTATAATATCGAGCATGATCTTGGTTTTGCCAAGACCCTGCTCCAGGAACAGCCCTCCATATTCCTCATATTGGAATCGGAGTACCGCATCGAGCTGATGCTGGTAGGGCTTTACCTTAAAACGCATGTCTCCCGTCCTTTGTTCGTCCATTCGATGAATTTCTCTCGGTGAAAGTTAGGATACTCCCTGTCGAAAGCGATGGTTATTTCGGCTCGCACCAGATGCCACGCTAGTGTAGCTATCTCATCTTCTCTTGGGGGCCTCGCGAGCCGTAGGCTTTCGGCAACTACAATAAAATCTTTGCGTGTCATTTTTTATAGAATTGGTCGTTCCAGCTCTTCCGTTTCGCGGGAGCTTTATTTTTGCTTATCAATTTATCTAGAGCCTTGTCTAAAGCGTCTTGGTTTACGTCAGGCGCGGGGGGTTCGACAGTATCCCCGGTTCCATCCGTTACGCGAGGTAAAGTCACCGGTCGCCATACTCCAGTCTCTGGATCCTCTCTACGAATTGGCGGCGGATCTACGACCGTTTCAATAGTCTCTCTAGTGGTAGTATCATAAGTAATGTAAGTCTCATGATTCCCATCCGTCAAATCACCCGTACCGTCTACCGGATTATCTTGGGGATCGAGAGCTTCTAGCAGCATCTCATCTTCATGGGTGATCTGTTCTCTAGGGAGTCTGAATGCTCTTGGTAAAGTTATATTGTCGTCTACTTCGGCGGGTATCATGACGACGCCCGTGCGCGCTAGACCTGTTCTTATTCGGTTTGAAGCTCCTATATGGTCATCTATGCGAGTGGTAATATCAGGCCCAGACACATACTTATATCTATCGATTAGTTGATTATGCAGTATTTGTTGAGTTAAAAGATCATCATACTCTGTATCCCTGTCTTGAGCACTAATGCCGAATCGTCTAGTATACGACGAACGAACACGCGTGGCTTCTGCCCCTATAACATACTGATACGAGCCGTATATAGTTATCAAAGGAATCATTTCCAATGGTCTATATATAATATTGTTTACGTTCATTATATGATATAATATAAGCCTAATGGTGGTCCTATCTAGACCACTTTGGATATTATATAATAGAGAGTGATGTTCGCGTCTTTCAGGGACATAGTATCTGACGTGCAGTAAATAGAATCCTAGATACTGGAAAACGTGGGCTTGTTTTAGTTCGCTTCTCATATACTGGGGAAACTGTAATAGTTCTGGGTTAAGGGCTCCATCAGGAACAGGTTCTTCTTGGCGCGGGTGCATGCGACATAGAATGTCCTATGCTCCGCGTCTGGGTTCTCTTCGTATTCTTTCCAAGTAGTCCATGCCATATCAGGCAGCACTACTACGTTGTCGGCCTCCCGACCCTTGGTCGCGTGGATCGTAGTGACCTCGATTCGGTCAGCCGCTTCTACGCCGCCATCCAAATTCATCAGCTTCACGGCAAGTCTCGTATCTATGCTGAAGGCTTCCCACCACGGCTCCGCAGTGATTAATCCGAAATCGTCTTTGAGCTGCTGATAGTCCAGCATCTCCCCGTCGTTGATCGAATCGAGCACGTTCTTGAAGCCCTTCTCCACCTTGGTTCCGGTCTTCAGGAAATTCCGATAGATCAGCTTGGCCTCGCGAGCCAGAATAGCCTCTCCTTTGTCAAGCTGCTCCCACGCTTTTATGCACTCCACCAGATTATCGGGCAGCGCGCTATTGGAAAGCGACTTGAACAGCAGGCCACGGGATTTCAGAGAATCCTCGATGGCTTCGAGGAAGCAACGGTTGCGAGCTATGATCAGCCAATTGCCTTTGCTCATATCCAGCTCGTCGAGATACATGATATCCTTGATCGTACCCTCCGACGCATCGGGCTGGGCGCCCACGGTGTAGGCGGATTTGCTCTGGATACGCTCGGCTATCTTCTCGGCGTAATTAAGTATCGCGCGGGGCAGACGGTGGCAGGTTTCCAGAACCTCCCGATCACCCTTTCGATTGATTAGGCTGTCCGGACAGGCTCCAGAGAATTCGTAAATGGCCTGCTTGTCGTCGCCAGCGATATACATGCCCTTCACAACCTCGCTCAGAAGCTCTAGGATCCGCCATTGGAGCTTAGAGAGGTCCTGGGCCTCATCCACGATCAAGTAGTCCACATCGAGCGTTCTGCCCGCTTTGAGGAAGTTCTCCAGCTGGTCGCCGAAGTCGATCTTGCCCGTTATTCGCTTGAATTCGCGATAAGTCTCGGAGAAATGACGCAGAACCTGCGGAGATTCCGCAAGATTAGGCTGCCGCTGACATACCTCCTCGAACGATAGCAACGCATTGCGGCGAAGATTCTCCAGAGAGAGCAGACGATTGCCTCGGCTCATCTGAACCAGAGCAGCTCCGCTATTGGCGCTGAACCCGCTGAATCCGGAAATCTTGTAGCCCAGAATCTCGCTCAGCTCATCGTAATCGAGCTTCCCGAGCATCGGACGCTGCGGGGCGTTGCGATAGCAGAGGCTGTGAAGCGTCCGGAAATGCTTGAACTGCTCAGGCAGGACGCTGGGGAACCTCTTACAGGCTCTATCAATGGCTTCATTGGCTCCAGCGTTAGTGTAGGTGGTGTAGATTATTCGTTCGGGCGGCGTATGCTTTAGAAGCTCTTCGAGTATATTCAAAAGAGCAGTCGTCTTGCCTGTGCCTGCGGAGGCTACTAGTATTTTGGGCGTCATTAAAAGGGATCTGGGTTATCTATATGGGTTTCTGGAAGCTCGGGAACAGGCTCATACACGCTTTCATGCAGCTCCCAGCAACTAATCGTAGTGTTTCCAACATGCGGCTTCCGGAGCTTGCCCTTGTACTTCTTGCGCAGGAGCGCGCAGACATCCGTTCGGCTCATCTCCCTGAAAGCTCGTCGCTCCAGAAACTTCATCAGCGCGCTGCCTCGAAACAATACGCACTCGTTGCGAATGTAAGGCAGCTCCCTGCGAAGCACTTCAGGATCGCCTTCCTGGGCCTGCGAAAGGTACTCGGACAACAGCTCATGGAAGATTCCAGTTTCAGTAAGCTCCTCGGGAACGTGGATCTTCTCGCAACTCTGCATGATCGATCCGATATTCTCAAGCCACTCGCTCTGCTTGTAGGGCTGGAATACCGTGTTGAGCACTTCCATCGCCCGCTTGTTGAATTTATTGAAATTGTATAGCTCCTCGGTAGTGAGCTTCATCTCCTTGTCATCGATAGTAAGGTACCAGATGGGAGGATCAGTCTCTAGCTTGCGGAGACTGCGGTTCGAGGGGACGATCTCATCCTTGCCGATGCCAAAGGTCTTGGTCTTGCATACCCTAGCATTGCAATAGGAGCAAAGAGGCTGCTTAGAGCAGCTGTAGCGGTAGTCTTTGCGGGCATAGCTCTTCTTGATCACGCTTAGCTCGTTGTCCGTGAGCGGCGTCTCGAACATCTGATTGGCCTCATTGAGCTTGTCTTGCCAACCCTCGCCCACGGATTTTTTGAGATACACGGCCACGTTCGAAAGCGTGACGTTACGGGAGTCGTTCTCTTGGGTTCGCTCGGCGAAGATGTAGTTCAGGCAGGGAGGGCCGTTCGGAAACACTTCTCCCACCGATGGGACTGCCAATTCTCTAAATGCGGTGATAGAGAGTGTTCGCGCTCGGGCGTACTCTATAAAATCGGCGGCTCCAAGGGAGGAGCCTCCGTCATTAGTCGCATAGCGTAGCGAAGCTTCTCCATCGTAAGGCATGGACAGGGCGTTTCCGAAGTCCGAGTCGTTGTCATTGCTGCCTAGCTTAACCTGTTTCGGAAATATCTCAGCGTCGCCTTGACCAAAAAAGGCCGCGAAGCCTTCCAACTTCGCGACCATGTCTTTGGCTAAGACTTCCCGCTCCAGGAAAATATACAGATGGATTCCCCCTGACTTGGAGCGTCCCATTATGAAGGGAAGGGAATGCTCGGTTATCTTCCGCTGGATTTCCAGCCTGTCAACGGTACCGTCATAAGTATCGATGTCGACGGCTCCCCACGACACCATGTTGTTTGGCTTGATGGGGACGCAGCCGATGCTCTTTTCGCCAGAAAGGTGACGCTGCCAGACTTCGTCAGTCAGGTCTTCTTTGACGAACCACGTTCGGGAGTTGGCTTTGCCATTCTCGTCGACTCCAGCGAGGATATCAGTGCGGTTGTAGACATTCGGGTGGCTTCGGAAAAGCTCTTTAAACTGGGCAGCAAGAGTAGTGGTGTCGGGCATAGGATAAGTTCGCACTTTTGATTTTTAGGGAATTATCGGTATTAGCTAGTATCTTTATCAACAACTTACGTATTCCGATAACTTGAGTAGGTTTAAATTTTGTTACTTTAACATACTCTAAATAAACAAAAATAAAGGTATCAAAGTTATCCAAATACGTAACTCGTTGATACTCTATAAGACTTATACCGATAATTTTGCTTTTTTGAAATTATCCAAATTATCGGAAAAGCCCGATTCAGACTCCCTGAATCGGGCTGTATTGGTGTTTCCCTTGTTAGAATGGCGTTTCTTCAGATCCCTCTGAAGTCGACGCTTCCGCTAACGCTGGTCGATCCACTGGATCCGCCGACGGGAGGGATTCCACTGCATCAGTATGGGCAGCTTCCGCCTGATTCAGCAGAGCTTCATCTTTCTTGAAATCCAAGATTCTCGGCTCGGATACTTGAAAGTTGAAGTATTCTTGTCCCGCGCCGTTCTTTTCAGTCTTGGTGGTCAGCTTGAATGAACGAGCGAAGATTGGGGGTTTAGCGGCAATCTTAGGCCACTTGAAGGTAGCGATCTGCTTTGCCAGATCCCTTGAGACTCGGAGCTGGGTGCTCGTCATGGCTAGCATTCCGCGATGCCATTCCTTGTCCTGAAGATACAGAATCATGATGTACGTCGTGTACTTCAGCTCGTTTTCGCCGAGCCACTCGTCGTACTTCTTTTTCCGTCCCTTCTCGTA